>Ga0307379_10003540_pt1 | contig 22653 bp, 21 predicted proteins | sample UN2MG_FD_202237 | JGI IMG/M metagenome (GOLD analysis project Ga0307379, IMG submission 202237) | Soil microbial communities from Risofladan, Vaasa, Finland - UN-2 | ecosystem: Environmental > Terrestrial > Soil > Coastal area > Acid sulfate soil | place: Finland: Risofladan, Vaasa | collected... | reverse complement strand
TGCATTTTTATACGATGGAGCTTTTGAACTGGAGGCCGTTGACGCCGATCTGGACTCTTGGAATTGGGATACTGAGAAATTATACGAAGTATTGGCCAAGAGCGATTTGGAAACCACAGCCGTGCTTGTTGTTCACAACATTGGAAATATAGTTCACGTTCCCAAGTTGTTAAATGACTGGAAAGGCCTAGTCGTTGTAGAAGATAATTGCGAAGGTTTTATGGGAATGTATGACCTTCATTATTCTGGCACTTTGTCGTTTGCCTCTTCAGTGTCTTTCTTTGGAAACAAAACGGCGACAAGTGGGGAAGGCGGAGCAATTATTGTTCCCGATTCGTATAAAGGATATATTTATAAACTACGAAGTCAGGGTCAATCTGATACAAGATTTTTACATGACGAATTTGGTTATAATTATCGCATGACTAATATCCAGGCAGCTATTCTGCACGGCCAATTATTAAATATAAACGAAATTAGAAATCATAAAGTTCGGGTATTCAGCCTGTATGAGCATTTACTAGGTGACGTTGATGAAATATCATTTCAAAAACCCGCCCCAGACACACAACATTCGCATTGGATGTTTGGTATTAGAATAAAAGGCAACAAAAACTACGAGGACATAGAGAAGTTTTTTAATAAACATTACGTAGATGTGAGGCCGATGTTTTATCCTATTAACGCTCATAAGCATTTGCAAAGCATCGCCTCTCATGGCGGAACAAATGTTGCCGCACAATTGAATAGAGAGTGCGTGATATTACCTAGTTATCCAGAATTGCAAGATCATGAAATATGTCATATCGCAAACGTGGTTAAAAGTTATATAGGAAACCTTCCTTACAATAGCTGAATTAAAAAGGACAAGAATGAAAACAGCATGTATTACGGGGATCACGGGGCAGACCGGGTCTTACTTGGCAGATTTGCTTGTGGACGAAGGGTATGAAGTTCATGGCCTAGTTCGACGAACTAGCTCATTCAATACTGGTCGCATTGATCATATTTATGATAAGCTGCATTTGACCTATGGAGATTTGGCCGATTACTCTTCATTGACCAATTGGATCGGAGATTTGAAGCCGGATCTGTTATTCAACATGGGAGCTATGAGCCACGTCCGTGTCAGCTTTGATGTGCCAGAGTTTACCATGGATGTAACTGGCACCAGCGTGATGAGGATATTGGAGGCCATTCGGAAGACAAGCCCGAAGACTAGGTTCCTCACTGCCAGCACAAGTGAGCTTTTCGGGTCCACTCCTCCCCCACAAAATGAAACAACCCCGTTCCACCCTCGGTCTCCCTATGCGGTGGCTAAGCTGGCTGGATATTGGGCTACCATCAACTATCGAGAAGCATATGACCTCTTTGCTACGAACGCCATAATGTTTAATACAGAAAGCGTTAGACGGGGTGAGACATTCGTTACCCGGAAGATTACTAGGGCAGCCACAAGAATCAAGTTGGGCCTGCAAGACAAACTGGTGTTGGGCAACTGCTCTGCCAAGAGAGATTGGAACCACAACAAAGACACCGTCCGGGGCATGCTTATGATGCTGACCGCCGACGAACCAGACGATTATGTATTGGCCTCAGGCGAAATGCATTCGGTGCAAGAGTTTTTGGAGCTGGTATTTGCCAAGTTAGATTTGGACTGGAAACAGTATGTAGAGATTGATGAGAGGTATTACCGTCCGACGGAAGTAGATGCGTTGTGTGGAGATTCTACGAAGATCAGAACGAAGTTGGGGTGGGAACCACAGTATACCTTTGCTGATTTGGTTAATGAAATGGTAGAGCATGATTTAGCGCTTGCTAGAAAAGAAAAAATTATAAACGAGGGATGATGAAAGTTTTAGTTACTGGTAGTACGGGTTTTTTAGGACATCATGTGAACAAGGAATTGCTCACACATGATGATGTGTTTCCAATATACACTTCTTCAACGCGCAGAGACAATCATATTCTTTGTGATCTGACCAACATCGAGGAAGTAAGGAATGCGGTTTATGCATCCCAACCGGATGCCATTCTACATATGGCCGCTTTGTGTGGTGGGATCTTGGCGAACCGTAATCGTCCTGCCGATTTCCTGGTAATTAACACCCATATGGGTTTAAATATCTTCCAGGCCGTTGCTGATTATCAGCATGACATTCAGAAAAACATTAAGGTTTATACTCTGGGCACTGTATGCGCTTATCCCAAGCATTGCCCGGTTCCCTTCAAAGAAGATGATTTGTGGAATGGAGCGCCAGAAGAGACTAATGCTCCGTATGGGCACGCTAAGCGAACCCTCCTGATGTTGCAGAATTCTTACCGGCAGCAATATGGAATAGGTGGAGCTCACCTCATACCTGTAAATCTCTACGGACCTCAGGACCATTTCGATTTAACAAATAGCCACGTCATTCCTGCATTAATAAGAAAGTTTACTGATGCAGTAGATAATAAAAATGATGAAGTGGAGCTTTGGGGCACCGGAGAGGCCACCAGGGAGTTTTTGTATGCTGGAGATGCCGCAAAAGCCATTGTTGGAGCTGTCACCAGCGGTTTAGATACCGACCTTCCGATCAATATTGGAGCAGGTCGTGATATATCTATTCGTGAGCTAGCGGACCAAATAGCTAAATTATGCGGCTACAAAGGCAAAATTGTTTATGATAGTTCCAAACCAGACGGTCAGCCCCGGCGAAAACTTGACATTTCTCGGGCTAAAGAACTTTTGGGATTCGAAGCTCAAACTAATTTATTAAAGGGTTTGGTTAATACAATTTGCTGGTATCAAGAGAATAAAAAAACTATAGAGGATACACATGACACAATCCCAACCTAATCTAGTAGAATTATCCAAAACATTAGAACAACGAGTGCGTAGGTCGATGGCCAGGGCTAAGACCATTATGGATCGTTATGAGGATTCCCCGGACCTTTCGGGCCACATAGGGGAACTAGAAACTGCGCTGCCTTTAACTATTGAAATTGCTGTAAACGCCGAGTCTAAATCTAAAGTTCAAAAGCGTAAAGCCGCATTGCTTGTTCAACTGGTAGAGGATGCAATAGAGGATTTGAATGGGGTTTTAAGTGCATATTTTAGAAGCAAGGCCCAGGTGGACGAGGTTGATGACGAAGAGCCGGACGACGAGATTGATATTGATGCAATTTTCGGTGAGCCTGTAGAGGGGCTGGATCCTGCGGCTAGAGACAGAATATCGTGTGCTGTCAAGAGCGCCCTTAGGAGAAAGAATCATCGCAGAAAGAATCCCAAAGGCGTGAAAGTTAAGCGTGTGCCGCCATACGAGAAGGTAGACGTGTCCGAAATTGCCTCATTAATCGGGGAAGATGCTTTGGCACGAGAGCTGTCCGTAGAGCATCCAAAGCCTATGTTTGCTGATTTGGACCGAGATGAGGACACGGGAGTGGTTAGGCGCAAGCGTGTATTTACAGAAACTCCAAATGTGGACGCAAAAGCTGCTTTGGAAGAGTTCGGAAGGTTTGTGGAGGAAGAGGATAGGCGTTATGTAAAAGAGGGAAAATATATAAAGAAGTTCCCAAGAAAAACCGTCTTTTCCACCGTCGAAAACCTGGAACGGCTGATCGGGGTCTATACTGCCAATAAGCTGGCCGCAGAACGGAAACTTGGACTGCTTACGCACGCTTTAGAAGAGGCAAATGAAAAACTAAAAAAGTGTAATATTTATGATTTGGTAAATGCCCTTGATCCCGAATTCGATAATTTGCGAGAAAAGTTCGAGAAAGCGTTCGAGGGCCGTAAGTTCTAAATGTTATGGCGTTTCCTAAATTATTGATCACGGGTTCGGCAGGTTTTATTTTTTCTAATTTTGTCCGATACGTGCGTAAGAATCAATATAAGTTTCCTAACGAAGACATATACAAATATTCCATTGTTAGCATAGATAAATGCACTCAGCCAAATGTGCTGAACACCATCTATGCTAACAAAGGCTGCCCCATGCATATTGGGGACGTAGCGGACCCTCACTGCGTAGATATTATCTTCCAAATTGAGAAACCAGACTACGTTATCCATGGGGCAGCCGAGTCATTTGTGGACCATTCCATTGACGAAGCCAAGAGCTTCGTGCATTCGAACGTAATGGGCACCCAGGTGATAACGGATGCCTGCGTAAAGCACAAAGTCAAGAAGCTGGTTTATGTGAGCGCGGACGAAGTATACGGGGCCCTGGGGCCTGATGACGAGCCTTGGGATGAAAACGCACCACTAAACCCCCGAAATCCATATTCGTCAACCAAGGCCGCCGGAGAGTTCCTGGTTCGGGCAGCAGGCAATACTCATGGGCTTAATTACAACATTACTAGGTCCTGTAATAATTATGGCCCGAGACAGCCAAAACGCAATTTAATTCCGATAATTATTGCAAATATCTTGCATAATAGAGAGGTCCCAATTTTCGGCCAAGGCATGCAGATTAGGGACTGGATTCACGTGCAAGATAACTGTAATGCCATTCTAAATATCCTCAAAAATGGCCCGGAAGGTGAGACATATAACATATCGGCAAAACAAGAATTTACCAATATAGAAGTATTTCAAGAAATCTGTAACATCTTGGGGCGTGGGCATGAGTTGGTCAAGTATGTAAAAGACCGACCAGGCCACGATTTTCGTTACTCCATCACCAATGACAAGATAAAAGCATTGGGATGGGAGCCATCTTTTAAGTTTAAAGGTGACGGGTTGGTTCATACGGTTAAATGGTACGAAAAGAATAATTGGTTTATAAAGGATAAATAATGAGCGTAAAAAATGAGCAGGTTGAAAAACCACAAGAAGAAATAACCGATGATATTTCGGACGAAAAGGTGGAAGACAGCAGCGCCATAGAGCCGGAAAAATTAGCTGAATTGAAAGCCATGATGGCCAAAAAGCAGGAGAAGAAAATGCCAGCACGAATAATTGAAAAAAAACGTAAGAGCTTAAAGTTTGGTATTGTAGGAACGGGGCAAGCGGGCTCCCGGATTTCCTCGGAATTCAGCAGGCTTGGTTATACAGCAGTGGCTTTCAACACTGCACCACAAGACCTGGAGCAAATTGATCTGCCTGATGCTAGCAAGTATTTATTAGAGTATGGGATTGGTGGAGCGGCCAAGGACGTTGAGGTAGGGCATGATGCCGCCGAAACTCACCGAGAGGGAATTGCCAATGTCGTAGCAGATCATTTGGCAGACGCACAGATTTTAGTGTTGTGTCTTAGCCTTGGAGGCGGCTCCGGAGCCGGCTCACATGACGTAATGATAGATGTTTTGGCAGCCACTGGGAAGCCAATCGTGGTCATGACCGTGTTGCCGATGAGCACTGAGGGTGCAAAAACCAAGAAGAACGCCCTAGAAACCCTGTCTAGCTTAGCCCAGTTAGCAGCTAACAAAACCATCAGCAACCTTATCGTGGTGGACAATGCCAAGTTGGAGGCTATCTACAGCGACGTGAGTCATATGGACTTCTTCTCTGTAGGTAACAAAGCCATCGTTGATACTATTGACAAGTTCAACTCTTTCTCTTCAATGTCTTCATTGGATAAGCCGTTTGACCCCATGGAGTGGGCCAAGGTGTTTGTGGATGGAGAAGGTCTGTGTATTTATGGCGAAATGACGGTGTCCGATTATGCCGATGACAATACCGCCATTGCTAAGGCCGTCATCGAGGGGCATGATGATGGGCTGTTGGCTAGCGGTTTCGATTTAGAGCAGGCCAAGTATGCCAGCATTCTTATTGTTGGTAATGAGAATGTGTGGAAGAACATCCCACGTGGCAGTGTTGATTATGCACTGAGCGTTCTTCAGGAGCGTTGCCCAGGAGCCGAAGAGGTATATCACGGCACGTATATCAGCGATGATGAAACCGATGCGATCAAGGTCTATTCTATCTTCTCTGGTTTAGGGCTGCCCGACAGCAGAGTTACTCAGCTTCGTAAAGAAGTAGAGGTGGAACAGAGCAAAACCAAAGAACGATCCAAGAGCCGCGCGACTAACCTATCCCTGGATACCGGCAAAGACAAAGTTGTGTCCAAGGCCGATGAGGTGCGAGCTAAAATTGCCAAGAATAGCAGCACCTTTGCTCAAAACTTCGGCAAGGGAAAGGTAATGGATTATCGTAAAAAGTAATTATTAATTATAATTATCGGGGCCGTTTATTGCGGCCCCGCTTTTATTTTATGCCAAAATTAATTCTCAATGATGTTCGTTGCCAAGTGGAAGACGAAGAAGATGTGGGATTCCTGTGGGCTCTAGACAGGGAGTTATCTCATATGGTCCAGGGGGCTCAACACACTAAAGCCTACCGAGGGTGGATGGATCCGTTCAAAGGGGTGTTCGTCGCCTGGGATGGCCGTAACAGGCTGTTTGAGCCGTCCGATATGTCTTTCCCTCTGGGGCTAAAGAACCGCGTAGAGGAATTTTACAAAAAGGATAACAGGGAACTAACTGTAATTGACCACCGGACGCCCAAGAGTGTGGGAAATGCTGTGGATATCCTGCCCGCTCTAAAGCGCATGAACAAGGTTCCTAGGCCGTATCAAATAGACGCCTTGAAGGCGTCTCGTGGTAATGATCGTGGTATTATCAGGCTGCCCACGGGCTCTGGGAAAACTTTAGTTGCTACCATGATTGCCGCGGATATTGGTAAGAAAACTATTGTTTATGTAATTGGAAAAGATTTGTTGCATCAGCTTCATTCTTTTTTCAAAGAAGTCTTTGATGGGGCTGACATAGGGATTATTGGGGATGGATTTTGTGAAATTGGAGACATTAACGTAGCTAGTGTTTGGACCGTAGGCCAAGCATTAGGAATGAAGAAAAGTAATATTTTATCAGAAAATGATGACGACGAAGCTACAATTGAGCCAGAGAAATATGGTGAAATTAGAGAGTTGTTAAAGTCAGCTAAAACGCACATTATAGATGAGTGTCATATGGCCGCTTGCGAAACAATTCAGACTATGTTTCAAAATATGAATCCGGAACATGTCTATGGAATGTCCGCTTCTCCATGGCGAGATGATGGCGCAGATATAATGATAGAATGTATTTTAGGACATAAAATAATTGATGTTTCGGCCTCCGATTTAATTAATCAAGGATACCTCGTTAAACCTATGATAAAATTCATGAGGGTGCCAAAATATCCTCACAAAATTCCAAAACAATATAAAACCATATATAAACACTATATAGTAGAAAATGAAGAAAGAAACGGCCTTGTATTATCCATGTCCGAAAAACTTGTGGAATTAGGTTATCGTCCATTGATATTATATAATTCTGTTAAGCATGGCAAAATATTAAACAATATGATGGCCCAAAGGTTTCCGTGTGTATTATTAAGTGGCAAAGATAAAATGTCTGTTCGCCAGCAAGCGAAAGAAGATATAGAAAATGGAAGAATTAAAGCAATAATCGCTTCAAAGATTTTTGATGTAGGAATCGATTTACCAGTTTTGTCGGGTTTAATTATTGCAAGTAGCGGTAAGAGTTCAGTTAGAGCATTGCAGAGAATCGGTCGAGTGATCAGACCTTACAAGGGCAAGAAACAAGCAGCAGTTGTCGATTTCATAGATGACGCTGCATATTTGAAAAAGCACTCACAAGCGCGTAAGAAGATTTACGAGTATGAAAAAGGGTTCGAAGTTCAATGGCCAAAAATGAAATAGTTGATCCGCTGGATGGTCTCTCTAAACCATGGCAGAAGTTCTTCAAGAAGTTCGAAGAGATAGATACCATTAAGGTATCCGAGTGGAAAGACGTTCATGTTTTAGCTTACATTTGTCAGCGTTACGAACAGCAATATGGCAGGAAGTTTGCTGTAACAATTAAGGGCGCCCCTACCAAGTCTCCGGACATGTATATGGTGAAACGAATCCGAGCCATGGTGGGGACCACCAACATGCGGACCATAAAGGCTTATGTAGATTGGGTATTTGATAACAAGATTATCCCGAAGCGCGTTGTATTCCAAAAGATTGGCTTTTTTGTTACTTCTGCTTTTGTGAATGAATTTAGTTTTGCTAAGAAAAAAGCAGCTGAAATAACTAGAACTACCGAGGTTCCCGGAGCATACAAACATATAGGATCGGAATTAGGAGTTGCTATAAATACTTATGGCGACCTAGCATTCATTCAAATGTCAGTGGAGCGAAAAGAAGATGCATCTTCTCCGCAGTTTGTTTTGCTTAAGAATTTAGAGCTGCTAGGGTTGGATTTAAATAAATTAAAGGAGCTTAAATGAATAAATTAGGAATAGGCTGCACTCCATTAGCTGGCGACATGGTGACAGTTAGTTTGGCGACTGGCAATCCAATAACCGGCACGGTGTTAAATTGGGGAGCGGAAGCATGGGACCAGAATTGGATTACCGTAAAATCTGATGAAGGCGCTCAAGTTCAAATGAACATTGCGCACATCAGAAGTTATAGCATTTTAAAGCGAGCACAGGCCGAAGAATACAAATTGGTCCGGACAGAAACCAAAGAGGGCGAGGTTGTGAAATCGGCCCGAGCTGTTTCTACACAAAACGCTGAACCTAAATTCAGAATCAAAAAAGGCCAGCGGCTCCGAGAAGAAAGCGGCATTTCCAGGACCATTGATACGCCAGCAAAAGGCGTCGAGGAAACGACCGTCCAGGGGATAAAGTTAGAGGGCGGCCCAATTAATCAAGCGCAACAGTTGGCCGAACTATATGATCAAAAAAGAAAAATGACGCAACAAGATGTGTCTGATCATATGCGCCGTGAAGATTTAGTTGAGGTTAACGAAAATTATGGTCTGCCAAGCTTTAAGAAACGTCCCTAGGAAAAAATTAGATATAGCATTAGAAAGCGTATCAGAACAATATAAAAACACCGAAAAAGCGTCTTTGGTAAAGAAGGCGTTTCATAGGTATTTCGAAGCCAACATACCAGTGTTGTATTGGTCGCTTGAAATGGCCAAGCACTTTACCGGCGATCCTGGTGTGTTGGAAGAATACAAACGTTATACCGAGGACATTTCGTCTTTATACAAAAACGGCTTGGCGATCTGTTTTGCTGGAGGTCACGGTCGGGGCAAAACCCTCCTGGTGACCAGCGTGTTGAAACGGGTGTTGGAGAAAGGCTATAGCGGCCTTTATATCAACCTAGCGGACGTTGTCTCTGTCATGGGCAGTCGGGAGTCTTTTGCTGCTAGGCGGGAATTGCTTCATGTCGATTTCCTAATGCTGGACGAATTTGATCCGAGATATATGGGCACCGATGCTCAATCTGATTATTACGGCAGAATTCTGGAGGATATCCTGAGGCACAGGACCCAGAACAAGCTGCCTTTGATTATGTGCTCCAACTCTCCAAATCCAGAAAAGTCTTTTAAAGGCGATCTAAATCATAGCATACAAAGCCTGTGGAACTTTGTTGATGTTATTCCGGTATTGGGCGATGACTATAGAGGCGTGAAACATGGATAATCTAGACTTTTCTATTCTTAATGCCATCTCCAAACACCAACGCATAGCGTTGGACTTTTCCTATTCTTCCGATGAAAACCTATTCTTTTCCACAAAGGCACAGACATTAGGTAAGGCGTTTTTACATTACGTAAAAAGTTATCGCAGCAAACCTACTAGAAAGTCACTGCTGGACCGTCATTCTACTGAAGATGGTTTGTGTGATATCATAAATGAGTTCTACGATAAGGCCGATGTTACAGACTATAATGAAGCCGATTATGCTTATGACGTCAGTAAGCTGAAACAAACCTATGGCGAGACACGACTGAAGATTATTAAAGATCGAATTAATGCCGGCAACCTCACCGACGTTACCGGGACCATTCGATCAATAGAAAAAGAAATCGGTTTCATTAAAGCCGCAAATGGTCAGCGAGCTTATGAAAGAAAAAAAGTTCGAGATTATGTAGATGGCTTTAGAGAGCTATACATTGAGAAATCTAAAAATCCAGAATTAGGTAAAGGTCTCCTCACTGGGTATTCTTTTCTTGACTATATAAAGAACGGATTGAGGCCGGCCGATTTGATTATTATCGCTGGGGAAACGGGTGCTGGAAAGTCGATTTTTATGGGCAACATGGCGGTCCAGATGTGGATGCAGCAAAACAATTTTGACACTCCTAAAACAGAATATATGAAGGGGTGCAACGTAACGTATTTCAGTTTGGAGATGCCTTACGAGGATTGTTTCCGCCGCACCATGGCTAGGTTGGCTGACGTGCCCGAGTATGGCATTCGTGACGCTAAGCTGGGCAAGCAGGAGGCCAAGGGAGTGGCCGAAGCCTGCCGTTTTATCAAAAACTATCCATACGAGCTAGACATAGTGGACGTGCCCCGAGGCTTCTCCGTTGAGCAGCTGGAGGTCATGATTGAGGAAATCAAGTCCGAATATACACCAGATGTCATATTTATTGATTATATGGGTTTGATGGAGGATTTGGAGTCGGACGCGGACGATTGGTTGAAACTCGGCCAGATGGCGGGCAAAATCCATGAGTTTGCTCGGGCTCATTCGATTCCGGTAGTTACGGCCACGCAATTAAACCGCATAGACCCGGGGCATAAGAAAACCGAGAGTAAATCTATTGGTCTGCACCGGATTGGACGATCGTCCATGATTGCGCATCATGCCACTGTAATCATCCAGATTGAGTCTAGGCCGGATGAAGAAACTCACGATGATTTTATCTACCACATAATTAAGAACCGGCACGGCCAATCCGGAAAGAACGCCACCATTTGGAAGAATTTCATACGGTGTTCTATTTTAGATAAGCCATATGATGCCGATTCCATTGAATCCTGGCAGGCTACCGAAGATATTTCTGATGACATAGCTGGGATATTAGGATTGGAGAATGAAGAATAAAACTTATGTTAATCAAACTGTTGCTACTGCGGTTAGAATGGAACATAATCCGGACACAGATGAATTGTTTTTAGTATTCCAGATAGTTGACGAGGATTTTAAACGCAGGATAAAAAGAGATTGGACGCAGGATGTAGAACTTAAAATATTGGGTCGCAATCTTATTTTGGAGAAATAATGCCTTTTTATGATCATATATGTGACGCCTGTCAGCATGAGTGGGAAGATTTTTATTCCATGATCACCGACCCACCAGATATTTGCCCCAAATGCGGAGTAAAAGGAAAAATACATAGGCCTCTATCAATTCCATCTGTCCGAGTTACTAAAACAGGAATGGAGCTTCGGCAAGAGATTGCTCAGGAAAAAAAGAAAATCCGGGCCCAGGCCAAAACGGATGAGAACCTAAAAGCTAATTTGAAAGGCGAATCCGCTTACCACCAGGAACAAATAGCTATAGGAAAGATAAATAATGATTTAAAGCAAATATGAAAGAAAAGCTTACAAAACAAAAATTAATTGTTATATTATCTGTATTGTTAGAAATTGACGATATAGAGATAATTAAATGTGTCGTAGAATCTATTATCGAGGAACTTAGAGATTCCGATTAATTGTTTATTTTAACAAGGAGTTGTATGAGCAGACTTACCCCTGTGGAGATCAACGAAATAGCGAGAGAGTTTATTAGTTTAAAGAAGAAAGCGGAGCCTGGAACCAAAGCAGAGCACCAGTTTAAGGCATATCAGAATTATTGTGCGTCGAAATTAGCCCCATTAGTTTATTGTAAAACCAGCAAATACCGAAAGTTTTCCAATTATCCAGATTTACAGCAGGATGGATTTGAGGCTTTGATGTTGGCTTTTGAGACTTTCGATCCAGACAAGGGTGATTTTACATGGTGGGCCAGCAAATACATAAATACCCGAGTATCTCGGGCGGCCAACGCTCATTCTACTATTAGATTCCCATTGAAAAAGGCGAAAGAGTTACAGCCTTATAAAACTAGCACCATGCCGATCCTGGTCGATCCGAAAAATAGCCCTTTGGAAGACGTCGAGCAGGCTCAGCAAAGCGGCGTAGTTCAAAAGGCAATAGCTAAACTGCCGAAGAAACAGAAACAAGTCATCATGTTACATTATGACTTAGTTGTAGGCAAGAAGTCTAATTCTATCAGTAAGATATCACAAGAGCTGAAAATTTCCAGACCAACCTGTGTGAAGCTGTTAGAAGACGCCGAGAAGTCGTTAAGAAACAAACTTAAAAATCACTATAAAGAATGTCAGGATTCAACATGGTAAAGCGACAGTTAGTATCTGATGAGGTTTGGGAACAGAATTATCGGGGACCAGATGATAACTCATTAAAAGATACTTGGGCCCGACAAGCAAAAGCGTGTTCGGCTGTTGAAGACCCTAAAATCAGAGACAAGGTATACGAAGATTTCTTGTGGTTGCTTACTGATTTCAAAGGCATTGCTGGTGGTCGGATAACGGCTAACCTTGGAATCAAGGGAAGAGAAGCTACTACGCTTTTTAATTGTTATGTGCATAATCCTGCTGATATAGATTATCCTGATCCTGATAGTATTGACGGCATTTATGACATGCTCAAGGCACAAGCCCAGACTTTAAAGTCTGAAGGCGGCTATGGCATGAACTTCTCATGGATTCGTCCCGCTGGTTCTTATGTAGAGGGAATCGGAGGAAGGACTCCAGGCGTGTTGAAGTTTATGGAGTTGTGGGACAAGTCTTCCGAAATCATCACCATGGGGTGTGAAGATATTGTTGGAGAACGCAAAAAGGGCGAAAAGAAAAAGATAAGAAAAGGCGCACAAATGGGTGTCTTGGACTGCGTATCAGGGGATACTTTAATTTCTACCATTCAGGGGAAAATAAAAATTAAAGATTTAGTAGATAAAACCCCGTTGGTGTATTGCACTGATAATGATAATATCTTTATTAGAAAAGCAAACAAGGTGTGGAGCAAAGGTGTTAAAAAGGTCGTCAAAATAACTTTTGATAATGACGAAACGTTGGTTTGCACTCCTGACCATAGAATAATGATGAGGAATGGTAATTATAAACAAGCGTCTAATTTACAGTTTGGCGATTCTGTTTGTGCTTTTCATAAAAGATTATATAATAAATATCTACAATTATCAGCAACGGGAACCAAAACTATACCCGAACATATTGCTGTTGCGGAATATAAATATAACCGGTATCCTATTACCGTGATGGCGGACAAGCAAACGTTTGATGAGTCTAGTGAAGTTGTTCACCATGCTGATTTAAACCCACTTAATAATAGTCCAGAAAATTTGGAACTGGTAACCAGAGCAGAACATTCAAGCATACATTATGAAGACGCTTGTAAAACTCTTGATGCGCATCGTGATCGTATCGCAGATGAGAGGCGAGGCAAAACTTTAGCAGAATATTATGGAGAAAAACAGTCCAAAGCTATAACAAAAAAACGCCTCGCGACCAGAAAAAAGAACAATACAAAACCGTGGAATTTTGGGTTAACTGGGGAAAAGTATACGGAACATTATAAGGGTGGTTTTTCCAACCAATTTGGTGATAAAAATAATGGCAACCATAAAGTTATTAGCGTAGAGGAAATTGGAGAAGAAGAAGTTTTTGATATCTCTGTTCCCGAATTTCACAACTGTGTAGCTAATGATATTTTTATACACAATTGCTGGCATCCGGATATTGAAAACTTTATAGAGGCCAAACTTGTAAGTGGCGTCTTGACTAAGTTTAATCTTTCGGTTGGAATAACTGAAGGATTCATGGATGCTGTCATTAATGATTTAGATTGGGATTTAGTTTATCCCATTACAGACGTTCCAGAGTTTAAAAAACATTGGAAGGGAGACATTGAAGATTGGAAGTCTCGTAGTCTTCCAATAACCGTTTATAGAACGGTCAAAGCCAGGGAGATATGGGACAAGATCATGCAGTCCACTTACACCAAAAACGATCCTGGCGTTTTGTTTTTAGATACTATAAATAATAAAAATCCATTAAAATACGCAGAGAAAATTCATACAACTAATCCTTGTTTTCATGGAGACGAAAGGTTCCTTACAGAAAATGGATATGTGAAATTTAACCAATCCGCCGACAGTTCGGAGTTGAATAATATAATTGTAGATAATAGGGTATCCTACAATGACTCCGGAGAAGAGAAGCCGGAAAATTGGAAAATAGATGTAAATAAAAGTGGTTCTATTATTAAAGAGGCATCCCCAGCTTTCATTACAAAGGACTGCGCTGAGCTTTTAGAGCTAGAGTTTTCTAATGGACAGTTGTTGAGATGCACTCCTGACCATCATATTGCAACGGATTCGGGAATGGTTGAGGCGCAATACTTGACCCCAGAACATCAAATATTAGTTGCTAAGGTCGATCCTCCAACATCAAAAGTGTTTGACCAAGAGCCCCAGACTACATCGGAAATTAGCGCATTCCTAATGGGGTTAATAGCTGGTGATGGTTGTTTTTCAAGAACTGCGGCCCACTTAGAGTTTTGGGGACCGGATAAAGACCGAATGAAAAAGCTGTGTTGCAAATTAATTGATACATTATATGGTAGCAATACAGTAAAGCATAGTAAAAACTGGGAAAATAGAACGCTATCAAATTACTACATTAGTGAGTTTGAAGATAGGGTTAGAATCACTTCCACGTGGGTGGGGTTGTTTTTAACACAAAACTATGGATTTAGTAAAGGAACTAAAAAGATCGTTCCGGAGATGATTTTTAACCAAGCCAGGACGTCTGTTGGTCAATTCTATCTGGCCGGCTTGTATTACGCAGATGGCACGCTGAGCAAAATTGTATCAAAGGGAATATCTGTAAGGCTTCCTCAAAGCGATAAAAGCTTTTTGCGTCAAATACAAATGTTATGCCATGCGAACGGAATAATTACAAGTATATATTTCAGAAGGCCAGCTGGCGTTGCTTACATTAGAAATAAGCCATTTAATCGCTCTGAGCAGTATGAGCTAATCACGACTCATGGCGGGTGGAAACTATTCGACAGGATTGGATTTGGTGGCCATCCAGAAAAAGATAACACATTATTATCGTTGCTGCACGGCGCCAAAAAATACTATGACAAAAAAAGTTATACGAATTTGACCTCAGTAAAAGATATAGAAAGCGATGTGGTTTATTGTTTGAAAGAAGACGATAGGCGTTCGGTTATAGTAAATACTATATCTGCTAGGAGATGTGGCGAAATAAATATGTCAACAGGAGTTTGTTTATTATTTTCTCTTAACCTAGTTAAGTATGTTAAAAAGCATGATGGTGATTATAAATTTGACTTTGACACTTTTGAAAAAGCTGTAAAGGTAGCGGTTAGGTTTGCGGATAACATAAATGACATATCTAGAACTCCTTTAGCAGAGTATTCGAAATCAATGCAGGACAAGAGGAGGCTGGGCATTGGTGTTTTGGGTTTAGGTTCTTTGCACTATGTGCTCGGGATAAGGTTCGGATCAGAAAAGTCCCTCCAACTCATTGAAGATATTTTTAAAACAAAAGCTGAAACCGAAATTTTAACAAGCGCTGAGCTTGGAAAAGAAAAAGGAAGCTTTAAGCTGTTTGACAAAGATCAGTATTTTTCTTCACATTGGTGGAAAACAGTTCCTATTTCTAAAAAGGTGAAGAATAAAGTTGAAGCGATTGGCCAAATGAGAAATTCTCATCGGGCTGCCAACGCACCAACTGGCAATATGAGCGTGTATGCTGGAGTGGTGTCCGGCGGTATAGAGCCGGTAATATGGAAGGAATATATTCGTTGGATGGTTGTTCCTGAATATCAACGCTCTCAATTAAAAAAAGATGGGTTTAAGTTTCCTAACATATCTAAAGGTGAGTGGTTTGAAACTGAACACATGACATTTGCTAAAGCCGGCGAAGAAGAAATTCTGTTAGGTTCATTTGGTGAAAACGAATATCAGATTGATAAAAACCGCGGTTTAACTAAAAAGACTTTAGTTGAAGATTGGGGATGGAGTTTTGTTAAGGAGCATCTCTCAAAAGAGCAGCTAACCCAATATGAAAACGATGGTGTGTTCGCTACAACAAATGACCTAACTATCCATGAACACTTAAATACATTGAAAATAATTGCTCCATTTGTGGATCAGAACAGTTCCAAAACTATAAATCTACCACAAGATTTTAATTATGAGGATTTCAAACATGTATACCTAGAAGCATGGACCTCTGGCATTAAGGGAATAACTACATATCGTCATGGAACGATGACGGCCGTTTTGGAAGATTCAAATAAAGAAGAAAAAGAGGAAAAGGCTCCCGAAAGAGAGGCTCCGGCTCGGCCTCATTCTTTAAAATCTGAAACGATTAAAGTAAAGTTAGATACCGGTGACGGAATCAAAAACGCCTATGTTACAGTATCTTTCTTCCCCGACACCAGAGACCCGTATGAAGTATTTATTAATACTCCTGTTGGTAATAACTTAAAAGATTTGCAGATTTTAGAATTATCCGCAAGGATGACTAGTTTAGCTCTCCGACACGGAATCAGTGTTGAATTTATTAACGATCAATTGGCCAAAATAGACGGGCAGTATATTTATTCTATTCCGAACAGCCTGTCCAAAGCATTACAGCTTTACACCAAAACGGAAGATGTTGCTATAGAAGATCACTCGGAAACGGATGATACTCCAAAGAAAGGAAGCAAATGTCCACAGTGTGGAGCCTATGCTTATGTGCAAAAAGAAAGCTGCGGAGGCTGTTTAGAGTGTGGCTATGAGAAGTGCGGATGATGAATTTCACTATTGAGGCAGATAGAGATGATGCCAAAGAAGTCACGGAGAAAGTTAAATTTCAATGGATGAAAAACGTGCTTCAACAAATGGGCATCGATTGGGGCGACAATCTGGACCCCGATGACCCTAATGATCTGTCCATTATACAACGAGCCTACATCAGAAAGATACTAGAACAGAATAAAAATTTAAATATTGTGGATGACCATGATGGCGGAGTGGTGATATATGTAGAGAAAGAGCCTATAGCTGAGTGGAAAAAGCCATATTATAGACTTCATAGTGACCCATCGGAGCTAAATCGCCATAAGAAGTGGTATATAAGTATTGAGGTATCCTGTTGGTCCGTATTTGACCAGGAGTTGGAGGAAGAATGACTGAAAAGAAAGTAGAACAAGTTTCCCCGGAAGATATGCAGCGCATCCGAGACGCGAAGAATAATACAGTTTTAGCTACGGCTAAGGCTGAGACGGCAGTAGCTATGTCTACCAATGCCGAACTACAGGCAAACAATCTTATTTTGTCTATTTATAATAAGTATGGGTTGGTTCTAGGAACCGATCAGATTATGGAAAACGGTAATATAGTTAAGGGTGCCACAGTTGCTCCCACAACCGGAAACGAGGATCCTGCCCCCGAGGCCCCGTCTCCAGAAACTAAAGAGGAAAAGTAATGGACAGAGAAACCTTACAATACCTAGCAGATATTGCCGCTGTGCGTGGTCATATCAATAGCGTTTTAAATGTGTCCCGTGGCGCAATTCAGCAAAAAGTCATGCACCAAATCTCGGCTAAAGCTACAGTTTTAGACCGGCTATTTGTGGATACATTGTTATCAGGTCGTTCCCCGGGTTCCAGTGGCGAGTCTCTTGTGCAGCAGAATAATGATGACTTCGTTGATATTGCCCAAAGGCTACAAGAGGAAAAGGCTAAGATTGCAAATCAGGCAGCTCCAAGCCCGACTTACAATGCAGCCCACCAGAAAGCTATGGCCAAACAGCAGGCTATGCTGAAACAGGCACAGGCTATGTCCCCACCAATTCCGGACCCGGTATTGCCAGAGGAAACAGATTTTGACGATGACGTTTTCCGGCCTCCAGCAGACGAGGTGGAGGCATTTGAGGCCCTGTTGGCCCAGGCAGAGGCTGAGACCGCAGAGGTCCCAGAGACCCCAGAGGAACCAGAGGAACCAGAGACCGAGCCTGAATCTCCCCAAAAGAAAAAGGGCGTGGTTCGAAGAAAGAAAGCTGCCAAGAAATGACCAAGTATTTCAAGTCAGCGGAATTCATAAAATTAAAAGATGCCACTTGGTTGCGTAGACAAGAACACGCTGGCAAATGTGTATCAAACATTCTGAGGGACTGCGGGGATTTAATAACTTCCGGCAGCCCTTCATTGTCTTTTAAAGATTTAGAGAAAATTGCTCTAGATCAAATAAAGCAATGTGATTGCGTTCCGACTTTTTTAAATTACGAAGGTTTTCCAAGTGCCATATGTGTGGCGGCAAATAAACAATTAGTTCACGGTCCAGTAACTGATTATGTTTTGCAAGAAGGCGATGTTATCAGTATTGATCTTGGAGCAACATTTGAGGGAGCAATTGCTGATGCCGCTCGGACTTGGATTTACGGAGAGCCTAAAAATAAGAAACATATTAATTTATTAAAGGTTGGAAGAGAAGCATTGGCCGCTGGGCAGAATGCTGTCAAGATTGGAAGCCGCCTTGGTGCGATAGGAAATGCTATTTATAAAATAGTTACCAAAAATGGTTTTGGTGTAATTCAGGAATATGGTGGTCACGGTATAGATTATTATACTCCGCATGCCGATCCTTTTGTATGCAATAAGCAATCTCCTCAGTCTGGAGTGCGTATTGCAGCCGGAATGTCTATAGCTATCGAGCCTATGTTGGTATTAGGTGAGGCTAGGGCCACCGAGTCAACCGATGGTTGGACCGTTTGCACTCCAAGCATTGGTTGCCATTTTGAAAATTCAGTAACAATTATGGAGGATGGCGTCCATATAATTACTGAAATTCCAAACGAACAGGCATTTGTCCATAATATGGAGATATAATGAGAGTAGAATTTGATGATGGAAGCTCTGTAGAAATAAATATCGGCTCTCCTGGGAAGATTGCAATAGTGCTGGCTGCACGTGATATGGAGAACCCGTTGAAATTGCAGGCAAATTCTTGCGAGATTCCTATTAAACAATTTGCAGAGATGGTGCATTCATTAGGAGTAGAGCTTCCGAAGCCGATAAAATATAAAGAAAATGATAAAGTCGAGGGCTAGGCCGTGTGCATTGTGAGATGGTAGGCTTAGCTCAGCAGAGCTGTGAAATTACATTTGGAGAAAGACCATGAAAAAAGAAGTATACAATTTTGTAAAAAAGATTAGTCGAAACACACTCGCCACCAACACCCAGCGTGCGCTGTATGATTTGGTGACGGCATTAAACGAGGGTGATGGCGGCTGGATTCCCCTGAAAAAGTTCCGTGTTTCTTCGGCCGGAGCCCGTGTCAGAGACCTTCGTAAACCGCAATATGGACAGTTTGACATTCGTTGTCGTTCGGCCTCTAGATTGGATCGTAGCGGCACGCGCCACACCTTCTATTACAAGTTAGCTCAGCGCAACCTGACCGTCGGTCAGCTACGGAAGGTGTTCGGCAACATAGCGTAAAATTCTTTAAATAATCAAGCACTTGGGCTCGGTAGCGAAAGCTGCCGGGCCTTTTTTTGTGCCTTATACTTGGCATTATTTTAAGTGCATAATATCGAATATACTTGAAATCCACTTATTTTCTTATAGTTGAGGGTTATTTGTGTCTACGATTTACCCATCCGGAATAGATAACAATACGTCTTTGCCACAGACTATTGACCTTGTAACACCAGTCAAGGCCGAAGTTGTTAATAACAATAGAGGGGCAATCTTGGCCATCGAGGCCGAGCTAGGGATTAATCCGAGCCGTGAGTTCGCCACGGTTCGGGCGCGCCTGGATAGATTTCAGTCCATTATTGAATCTGGAGCGGCTGGTGGGCTTCGTAGCGTTGAACAAGACGGAGTGTCCGTTGTAGCTCCAGTTAGTGTTATTAACTTTATTGGCGATATAGTAACGGTATCAGACGCCGGTAGTTGTAAATGTAATGTTACATTAGACACGTCTCCGTTTTTACTTTTAGACGGCACCAGGGCAATGACTGGAGCCCTGGATATGGGCACCAATCAAATCAACAACGTTGTTGATCCGGTAGTAGCTCAAGATGCTGCAACTAAAGCTTATGTAGATGCACAGATAACTGCCAATGATTCGTGGAGTGAGTCGTTAGCTGTTGGAAATACTACGGATGGGTATAATCCAATCATTAGCACAGGGGATAGCATTTTCGGCGAAGACGACCTAAACCTTATTGCTGGTAATGGAGTGGCGTTTGGTGGCGATGTAAATGTAACATCCGGCGCTGGGGTTGGTGGTGCCGCAGGAGATATCTCAATAACCGGCGAAGATGGGTCCACAACTGGCGGTAACATATATGCCTACGCAGGCAGCACTGCTGGTTCTGTCAGCGGCTCTCGTGTCCAAATTAGGGGCGGGCCTAACACCACTCTTAATGGGGCTGGTGGTCCAGTATATATTACTGGCGGTAGCGTCACTGGAACGGCCATTACTGCTGGTGATGTTATTATTTCCGGAGGAAGCGGCCCGGGACCAGGGCATTCCGGTGGTGACGTCAACATTACAGGTGGTGGCGGTAGCTCTGGCGCAACGCCAGGACAAGTATATATTTATACTACGGCTGGAGCTGACGCTGCTGCCGGGCCAATTCTTATTTCGTCCGGTGGCACAGGCGTCGCTCCTACTGGGTCAAGTTCAACCGGAGACCTTGACCTCGTCACTGCAACTGCACGATGGCCCGGCAATGTCAATATCCAACCGGGAGCGCCGGGATACGGGGCCGCTTTCCCAGGCACCGCTGGCACCCTAAACCTATTAGGTGCAGATAGTTCGTCTGGTGGGGCAACTCCAGGCGGAGATATTAACATTATCAGTGGTGACGGCGGAACGGGCACCTATGGTGGCAGTGTAACGATCGATACCGGAACCGGAGACGGCTATGATGGGTATATAGTCATTCAACGTGGTGGTGTTGAGGTAGCTCGTTGGGACAATAACAACAACTTTGACTTAGCAGCCAACCGGGGTGTTGATTTTGCTGATCCGATTGATGCTCAAGATGCCGCAACCAAAAACTATGTAGATGGTTATTTCTCCGCTAATAACGAATGGTCAGAGATTCTAGCTAACGGAAATACCTCCGGCGGAACAAACCCAGAGATTAGTGCTGGCGATCAGATTCAGGGAGAAAACGGAAGCGATCTGACTTTATATGCAAGTGGTGGTGGTGGTATTATTTCTAACGTTGCCGGAACTCCTAGGCTATCAATAACCACTACAGAGATAACCGTAGGCGCTTCAGCATTCGTATTTGAAACGAGTTTAACGCCATTAATAACTCAGAATTCCAATTCTATTGGGGCTGGAAGTTTAATGACGATTCGGGCTCAGGCAGCCTTGGCAACCAGTAATGCTGCTGGTGGTAATTTGCAGTTGTTTGCTGGTAACGGTGGCACTACCAATGGTGCTGGCGGAAATCTGTTATTAACCGGTGGTCGTCCTAGGGGTTCTGGAGAGCCAGGATCCGTTGATGTTCTGTTGTTCCATGGCACCGGGTCGAGTGATTATGACACCATGGCGTCATTTGATCTCAATACCACGCCGATTCCAGATAGAGTGCAGTTAAGCATAGGTAACGCCACTCAAGGATATGATGGAGAGATTGTTGCTCCGGATGGCTCTTCCAGTGCCGGATATGACTTATTTGTTTCGGCTGGCGGCGGGGACACTGGATTGTCAGGCGGCGATCTTGTTCTAAGTGGCGGTATTGGCAATGCTGCGGATGATGGGTATGTTATCATACAACGTGGCACCACTGAAGTAGCCCGCTGGGATAATGGCGGATCTGAAAGACTATTGCTTCAGACCGAAGTTATTGAGATTGATAACAGCGGCTCTCCAACATACATACAAACAAGTAGTGATAACTACAATGCGCTGTATATAAGGACCGGAGATACCACGGGTAACTCTGGATTTCTAGATATACGAACTGGAGCAACAACCGGATCTAACTATACCGGGGCGGTAACCATTCAGTCTGGTGATGGGGCTCAAACCGGTAACGTTGAGGTAGGGACCGGCGACGCTTCGAACGGATCTGTCGGATATCTGACTTTGAAAGGTGGAGATAATACTTCTGGCTCTGGTGGAACAGTTAATATATATTCCGGTACTGGAACGTATGGCGGCTACCTTAATTTTACAGCAGGAAACGCAACAGCAGGAAACGCTCCTAATGTGACCATTAGTGCTGGTCGAGCTGTAAATACCGGAGATGGTGGTAACGTAGTAATCACTGGCGGTCAGGGTTTTGATAATGGTGGAGATGTAATACTGGATGGTGGTCAGGGCGACAACGGAGATGATGGCTATATAATCATCAAACGTAATAGTGTTGAGATCGCCCGCTGGGATGTGAATAACAATCTCGACCTAGCTGCCAACCGAGGCGTTGATTTTGCTGATCCGATCGATCTGCAAGACGCAGCCACTAAGAACTATGTAGATAATTCTATTGTTAGTGACGGATACGTTACCCAGATACTTGGAACCGTAACTAGCACCGATGACAGTGGTGACATTATTACCATTTATACTCCGGACACCAATGATACCGTTTACTTTATTGAAGGCGTTGTGGTTGCCCGAGATCAAACCGATGGTAGTTCCGCAGGGTGGAAAATTTCCGGCGTTTTTGAACGAACCAGTGGCACGGTAGCACAAGTTGGTTCCGCCTCAATACAGACCGAAGATCGAGAAGATATT
>Ga0307379_10003539_pt1 | contig 22659 bp, 16 predicted proteins | sample UN2MG_FD_202237 | JGI IMG/M metagenome (GOLD analysis project Ga0307379, IMG submission 202237) | Soil microbial communities from Risofladan, Vaasa, Finland - UN-2 | ecosystem: Environmental > Terrestrial > Soil > Coastal area > Acid sulfate soil | place: Finland: Risofladan, Vaasa | collected... | reverse complement strand
GACTCAGTTACGTAAATTAATTGAAGATGGTTTGATGGACAATGGTGTACCGACTGATTTTGAGAAAGGTTCTTCAGCTAACGTTAGAATAAAGAAATGGGCTGGATTAAAAACAGAAGAAGCTAGGAAAGCTGCATCACCACGATATACATTAGTTAAAGAGTATGAGAACAACATTAACTTATTAACTGACATTAAGAAGCGTGAGTTATTATCTGAATTGAACTGGGAGCTAAAAATCGTTAAAGGTAAAGAGGTTGCTTCAGGTAAAATGGAAGACCTAATAGCTTTTGTTAAAAAAGAATTGACTAGACAAGATCTAGCTGATCACGAATTAGACTTTTTGGCTACTAAAGACGGTAAACTTAAGAATGACCTTTCCTTATCACTAAGCACGGATAAGATTGAGAAGTTGCTTAATGCACTTGTTGTAAAACGATTAGTAAAACAAAAAGTAAAAGGTGAGGGTCTGATTCAGATATCTGGAGCATTATTCGAAAGCTTCGGTTCAACTGATAGAGATTATACTAATCCAACCGAAACGGATTTAAATCAATGGGGTACAAATGACTTACCTACATATGAACAACGTTACGATAAAAATGGTAATGCATTGGCTACTACAGCTATGAAAGTTAAGATTGCTTTACAAGGTGATTTTGAATACTTATTGGATGCTATGGATATTGACGGTAAACGTATCGGTACCATACAGCGTTTGAATGAGATGATTAAGAACGATAAGTGGCTTAATGAAGGTCGTAACCGAGACATGATTACTATGATTGGTGTTCGTATTCCTGTACAAGGGCTTAACTCCATGGAGTTTATGGAAGTATACGAGTTCTTACCTAAAGAAGCTGGTAATATTATAGTTCCTCCAGCAGAGATTGTTGCTAAATCTGGTTCGGATTTCGATATCGATAAGTTAACAGTAATGATGCCTAATCTTAAAAAAGGTAATTCTACTGAACCTACTCGAATGTTTAACTATACAAAAACTGAAGCTGAATACGCATACAAAAGATATGTTCAAGCCAAGACTGATAAGTTAAAACAATCAGCTGAGTTTACTGCACTTTCTTCTAATGATGATGACATACAAGAAATACTAGAAGAAGCTGGTATGAAAACCAAAGAGCAGTTCATGGACTCATTAATTGGAGCTAAAGCTGTGGAGAATGATTTGATTAATAACATCAAATCTATATTAGAGCTTCCTGAAAACTTTGTGAATTTGACACAGCCTAACTCGACTGATATCGTAAAAGAAATAGCTGATGATTTAGCTAAGGATGTAATGAGTTATAATCCTACTGATGTTATCAACGGTGAAACTAGAATGAATGATAAGAAATCTATGATATCACCAACGAGAGCTTTGGAGATTGAATATAATATCTATAAGCACGTTACAAACAATATTGGTAAACAAACGCTTGGTTTAGGTGCTGTTGATAATACGTATAATACCATCTTTAATAGAATAGGTTTCCATTTGAATCCAACATCTGGTATGACTACGGCTGAGTACAACAAATTGAAATTCGGTAAAGGACCTAAAACTAAAAAGGAACGGGCTGCTTTTAATGCTTATACCAAGCAAACTCTTTTCTTACCACATAATACAATAGATGTAGATGGTGAAGCTGCTATATCATTAGCTTACGATAAGGATGCTAATGATGAATATAGAATAGCTGATATCATTAATCAGTTATTAAATGGTTGGGTAGATATTGCTAAGGATACTTGGATCTTTAACATACAAGGTAATAAGGAAGTAGCACCGGTGTTATTGTTTTTGTTACAAGCTGGTGTACCAGTTAAAGATGCTATTTATTTTGCATCAATGCCTCTGGTTAGACAGTATGTTAATGAACAACGTTTAGCGAAGAGTACTTTTGCTGAAGCATTGAAAAAAGTTCCATTGGATAAAGATGGTAAACCTAATCCTAATTTCTTCAGAAATGCAGCTAGGGAAACTATTTTATTAAATCCTAAACATGGTTTTGCTTTTACAACGGATCAACTAGGTGGTGCGTTAAACAAATCAGTTAACAAAACTATGATGGATGCGGTAGCAGATAATCATAGGTTTGATAAGTCTGCAATGCGTAATACGATATCTGATTTTGCTAAAGCAGGTAAAGACGATTATACCTACACTGACTTAGATAGATTAGCTTTCTTACATTTCTTACAAGCTGAGAATATGGCGATGCCTATACGAGATATCAAACTGAAAATGAACTTTGATACAAGCAAGTCAGGTACGTTGTTTGAAGCTCAGAATAGAATCTTGATGAAAGAAGCTTTGAAAGAAGATGCTCGTTTCCCAGTGGAGATGGTTGACAAGATCTTAACTGATTCTCCAATCGGTGCGTTCTATGTACAACCTTTCCAATTAGCTATATGGAAAGATCTATTCAATCTTAGGAATCATCCAGCACTTAATAACTTCTTGTTAGGTAAGTTTAGAGAAGGTATTTCCGATGATGTTAAACGAACATTCGGTGATAAAGAGAAGTTTGCCAATGAATTCCGTAATGACTTGGTTAGTTTCATTTTCCAAAACAGTGTACGAAGTTTTAATCCTGCTACTCAATCTTACATGGGTATTCCTGTAACAGAAGTTACTGCATTAAGACAAGGTATATCGAGAGGGATTAAGGTAACCGATAACGGTGCCTATGTGTTAGATGACCAGTTGTATGTAGATAAGATACAATTACATAATGATTATGTGAATAAAATTTATACTAAGGATGCTTATCTTAAACGTGGCTTAGCTAAAGTTAATAACCAAGCTTTCGAAACTATCGACGAGTATTACAATTTTGTTTATCAAAGAGAAACACTCAGAAAAACTCATCCTTATTCCTTGGCTAAGGACGGTATGTTATATAAGCAAACCAGAAGTACAATCGGTTCATTGGTTAAACAAAAAGAAGATGAGACTACTGAAGCATACGAAACTAGATTAGATAAGTCAGCGTATGAACAATACTTACGAGATAAAGCTTTGGTTAATACATTTAATCACTGGGCTTTGTTTAAAAGCGATAGTACCTATGCTGATCAATTTAATATTATACGTACGGCTTATCCTGAATTAGCTGATACTTATTCATTGGTTCAACAACTTTCAGTTGAGACTAGCGGTGACTTTACTAATATCAAGCTTAATGATAATATGTTAGAGGGTGACATGATTAATGTGTTGCATGAGAACTTACTTAAGCTAATGGATCCTAATATGCAGAAAGTAGAGAATGCTTTAGATAATGAAATGATATCAGAGTTCTTTGGTAAATTTCCTATAGTAGCTTTCTTACAATCAGGTATGAATACGAAGAGTGCTTATTCGTTAACCAGGTTAGTTCCTCAAGATGTTTATTTGCGTATGATGGAGAAACCAGTTGCAGAGTACGTGAAGCATTTTAGCAAGGCTGATGATAGTAACAAAACTCCGCCTATACTGAATAAATTTTATGATATGTTTGTTGCATCGAACAGTTACCAAAATAGACGTGGTAAGATACGAGGTAAAAAGCTTAACAGTAATTATAAGCTTTCTCAATCTATAAAGGATTTGGATAAGAAAGATAATCTAATTGTAGAGGAAGTACTTGAACCTAGACCACGTTTAACTGCGGTTGGTACAACAGGTTTAAAAAGCTTTAGTCATAAAGATGAAGTAAAAGGTAAGACACAGGTAATAACTGACGGTAACCTAGATAAAGTATTTATATATAATTTCGCGATAAAGAACCAGAATAACGCAACAACAGGTGATGCTACATTTTACCAATCTGAGATAGCTAATGCAATTGGCTTACCTACGCGTTTATCTTTTAGTGCAACTAACATGGAAATGACTGATGTTGACGGTAAGATATCTGAAGAAAATAGAATAGCTATTGAAGATGCAATAACTGCTATGAAACAAGCTCAAGCTGACGGTAAAGCTCTTGTTTTTAATAAGGAGGGTTACGGTCAGTATATGATTGGAAAACATGTAAATAAAACAGATGTTGCCAAGGAAACTTTCTTATATTTGTCTAAGCGATTGTTTGAAGAATTTAATTTTATTAACCCTAAATATCTAGCTACACCACAAGCGATAAAACAGATACAATCTGGTCAACCGATTAGTGATGCTTTAGTTCTAGATTTTATGCAACACTGTATGTAATATGTCGATATGTCCCAATATCAATTTACCAGAATGGAAAGCTCTTGAAGCAGCCGTAGGTAAGCTAGAAGCGTTTAGAGATTTTATGGAAACTAACGGTGAGATCCGTACACCAGAAGAGGTGTTAACTAAATTAAATCAAAGAGCTGTATCAACTATTGATGATACAGCAGCTTTATTTAATGACGATCTTAATGTAGTTCAGCTAGATGTACCTGGTTCACCAGCATCTACCAGTTTAATGGGACAGGCTATACTGCAGGACAATACTAAGAATACTGTTGAGCCTACTTCAGATACTCATGTTGAAGCCATGTCTATGGCTAAACAAATGAGTGAAGCTATGGAAGTTGATTATCAAATCATTACTCCAGAAGAAGCTATGGCACTAACAGCAAATGCTAAGAATCCATGGAAAGCTGGCGATAATGCTTTTTACATAGGTAACATTGTTTACTTTGTTGGTGATCATCTCAACATGGAAAATGTATTCCATGAGTTTTCGCATCCATTTGTACGTCACATATCAGCAACTAGTCCTGCTCTATTTAATTCTCTTTACAACCAACTAGCGTCTACTGCTGAGGGACAAGCTATAATAGCTGAGGTAACTGAAGCATATGATTTAGATGTTGATTCTGATATGTTTAAGGAAGAAGTTATTGTTAAGGCACTAACTGCATCTGGCTTAGATAAGTTGAATAAATTAAAAACAGAACCTGCTTTTAATAAGGTTATTAATAACATACTGTATGCTATCAAGCAAGCTATACGAAAAGCATTTGGTAAGAACGTTCCTGTTTCTAAATTAGATGCCGGTACTACACTTAGCGAATTAGCTGATATACTAGTTAAAGGTGATAAGGTTATCTTGGATAAATCAGAAATCAGTCAAGAAGATATTGTCGCTTACAATAAAGAACGTAAAGCTTTTGTTGATGAGATGACAAAGCTTGGTGATAGAGAAACGCAAGTCTTGGTTAATACATTTTATGACGTTGCTGTTAATCATATTAACAAGCTAATGTCTAACAAGAATTATGATGCTTTAGCTGAGTTACTTACTGATGTGGATAAGCGTGGTGACTTAAATGAAATGAAAGCTAATTTACAAGCTTATCAAACTACTATTGCAGATACGGCAGGTAAAGTTGTTGAGGATATGGAACAAACCCGTAAGCGTTCGACAGCCTTAGTTAATAGCTTGTTTCGATTAGATACAGTAATGGAAAAGATCTTATTGCATGTACGTGATATAAAAGAAGAAGGTGAAACAAGAGATAACTTACATAAAGCTTACTATTATGACCATCTGATTAAACATTGGAGTTTGTTTATACAAGAGGCCAATGAAGCATTGGATGTGAGCTTACCAGCTAATTCAGAATTACGTCAGTTAATCACTAGAATAGAAACTAACATTAGGTTGGCTAAAGCTGACATTAATAGTATGTATGCTGATGGTGCTCGTGATACTTTGTATAATGAGCTTTTACCAATGCAACAAAACCTAAAAGAAACGTATGATGCTAAAATTGCTAGTTTGCGTCAGCGTGGTGCTCCTCAAGCTAGAATAGATAAAGCTCATAAAGAATTCTACGGTGTTACCGAAGAACAATTAGCTAGGTTAAATAAATTAGAAGCTATGGGTAGACTCACTCTTACAGAACAAGATGAGCTAGACGAATTACAAAAACAAGCTATGACTGGTGTTTCTATTTCACCAGAGAAGATTGAACGTATTTTAAAAGGAGGAATGGGTGATGCTAATTTCTTTAACTCCTACCTAGAGGGATATCTTTATAATACAGATCCTGTTATAGGTGGATTAGCTTCATATGTAAAAAACAAACTAAATGACGTAATGGTTACTGCTCAAGCTAACTATAATGACTTTGCTAAAGATATGGAAAAGTCATTGGAAGAAGCTGGTTTCAATCCATTGCGTCCTGGTGAATTCGGTAAGCGTATTGGATTTTTAGATACGGTAGCTAAAAAAGAAAAAGATGGTACATTAACTAAACGTAACGTATGGTCGTTCTTAAATCCATTTAAGAACTATCGTTATGACTATGATGTATTTAAAGATAAAGTAGAGAAATCTCAATTTCAATATAAGAGAACTGGTTCTGAAGAAGACAGGTTAGCTATGGTAGAAGCCATTACAGCAAGACAAGCTTTTTTGCGTAATTATTTTCACCAGTCTTATGTTCCTGAATTCTATAAGCGTGAAGAGTTATTTGAAAAAGATGATATAGGTAAAGAAGCGTTATATAGACGTAAGGAATGGGGTGAGCGTTTGCGTGCATTAACTGAACCAGCAAATACTCCAGCAGAACAATTGGCTATTTCAGATGAGGTAGACTTGATGTGGAGAGAATATCGCCAAATGCGTTCAATGTATTATCTAAACGGTAAACCTAAAACAGGTACTGACTTAGCTGTTGCTCAACGTATTCGAGAATATCATGAAGCTTCACTAGAATTTTATGAAAGCAAACCACGTAAAGGTGTATTTCAAAATGCACTTAAAGGTTATGAGCAAGAGCTTACAGATGCTGGTACTAGCCCAGAACAGTTTAAGGTATTACGTGCTGAATGGATTGCTAAGAATACAATCAAAGTACCTAAAGAAAGTTGGTACACTTGGCGTAACAATCTTTACAAACGTCAATCAGAAATATTAGCTAAGCTACCTAAATCTGAAAAAGATATACTTGATGAGAGTCGTATCATGCAGGAGATATTTGATTTGACTGGTGGCTTTAAAGATGCTGAAGGTCAGACAAAAGCTACTGAAATGAGTCCTAGATCTAGAGCTAAAGTAAAATCATTAGAGGAAGAATTAGAAGTACTTCGTAAATCTACGGCAAGTCGTAATGGTTTGACTAAAGCGCAGAATGATGAATTTAATCAACTGCATGCAGACAGAGCTGCTGGTAATTGGAGCGTTGACAAAACGAATAGATTGGCTGAACTATATGAGTTAAAGAATAAATACGGCTTAAGTAAATTTGAGATTAGAGAACTTGATAATATCCGCACCCAATTATCAGGTGAATCTAAACGAGAAGCTACTGACTATTATGTTGATATCATGAATACATGGTTAGATCAACTTAATCTTAGTCAGTTAGGTGGTATTAAACAACTTAATCGCGTGTCTGCTGATTGGCTATTGGAGACAGGTATCATTAATAGTTTACTAGGACAGAATGCTGATTTTGATAAATGGTTTAAAGACAATCATTTATTAAAAGAACGATTTAATATTGAGTCTAAGCAAATAGAACCTACATGGGTACGTAGTACTTTATGGAGTATTACTGTACCGACTAGCGAAGAACATTTTGAAACATTTGATTTAACAGATGATGCTGGTAATGTTACTGAAACTATATCAGGTAAACCTATTCTTAAGTATTACACTAGATCAGTTAAACCTGAATATCGTAATGAGAAAGTAGTTGGTGTTACTGTGGATAATAAATATCAGTGGCTTCCTAAAACTGTAGCTCAGGGTGCTGTTGATGGTACCTATATTAATCAAGAGTATTTCGATTTACAAACTCGAGATCCTAAATCATTTGCTGCTCTTGAAAAATTAAAAGAACACCATCTTAAAAATCAAACTGGGGTTGGTTATAAAGGAAGATTATATCTGGATTATCCTAGATATCGTAAATCAAGCTTAGAGTTGCTTCAGGATACTAACATGCTTTCTTTATATGCTAAACGTGTAAAAGATTTCTTTAAAGGAGCTAAGGATGATGCTGCTGATGGTATGAACGATAAAGCCAAAGAAAATCTTGTTCGTATGGACATGTTTGATAATGAAGTTACTGATGTACCAATTCATGGTTTGTTTGATATAGATGCTGATGATGTATCTACTGATATCACATTAACAATGATGCAGTATATGTTATCTGGTTTACGTCAAAAACAATTGGTTGAGATTTCTCCTATCGCTCGTGCTGTACAATCAGTAGTAAGTGCTAACAAACTAAACAAGACTGATAGCAACGGGTTTGAATTCGTTAATAAATTTAACTTCTTTAACCGAGGTATCAAGACCTATGAAAAACAGTCTGGAGATAGCGTGCGTAAAAAAGCTATCGATAACTTTCTTGCTCGTGAGTTCGAGGGTCAACGTTTGACAGGTGCTGGTTCTGATGTAGCTTGGCTTAACAATACAGCTAGTGTTTTATTTAAGAGAGCTTCGTTTGGATTCTTTTCATTGAATATTCCTTCGGCATTAAAGAATAGTTATGGTGCTAAGTTTCAAGGATTAATTGAAGCTGCTGCTGGTAAACATATGTCTATGGGTTCTTTCCAACGAGGTAATGCTTGGTCTTACGGGACTATGGCTGAACTGAGTTTTGGTGGACAGCTTTATCAAAAAGGTGCTAAGAGTTTAAATCAACAAATCGTTGAAGTATTTGATCCTAGTCAAGATAGATTCGAAGATAACTTTGGACAAGGTATGTCACGTACCATAGCAAAAGATGCAGCTAATATGAGTTGGTTATATAACTTCCGTAAATGGGTTGAGTTACAAGCTACACTGCAGATTTTTGGTGGAATGATGTATCATCAAAAAATTGAACAAACTATGTCTGATGGCACCGTAAAAGAAATTCCTTATATGGAAGCTTGGGAAACAGTTAATGATAAGATTCAACTTAAGCCCGGTATTGATCCTACGTGGGGTATCACTTATAATAAAGATGGTGAAATTCAAATCGGTGATAAGTTCAAGCAATTCAAAAATACTACGCATGTTGTGATGAATAACTTACAGGGAGCATATGCTAAGTTTGATCAACCTGAAGCTCAACGTTATTTAGCGTTCAGGTTCCTTTCTTACCTCCGAAGATATTTTACAACAATGACTTTAAATAGATTTGGTTTCTCAGGTAGATGGGGTGATCCGCAACCAAGATTTAATCCGGGTAGTGGTGATGTTCAAATGGGTTTTTATATCACATTCATTAAGTTAGCTAAAGATACTATAACAAATCTAGGTAAGAATTTAATGTATATGACACCAGAAGAAAAACAAGCTTCTTTGCGTGTCATTACTGAGGTAGGTTCATTACTAGCTATTAATTTAGTAATGACTTTAGCATTAGGGTGGGACCCAGATGATGACGAACGTTATGAAAAATTACGTCAGAAAAGTGGAGCGTTACCTTTTCCTATGGTTTCACAAGATCCAGATAGACCATTTAACGGTTGGGGTTTCTTAGAAAATCATATGTTATTTTTGGCAATGAACGTTAGAGCTGAGAACGAACAGTTCATTCCATTACCAGGTTATGGTTTAGATGATTACACAGCAATGCTTGACTTAAAATCAATAGCATTCGGACCTACTATTCAAACTTACCAAGATATATTAGATGACGCTTTGGATATATTACAAGGTGATGAGAGTGCTTATTATAAACGAGATGTTGGACCATACGATTTCCAAAAAGCAGAGAGTGCTAAAATATGGGCACATCTTGGACGTACTGTTGGTTTATCTGGTTCTGCATTAGATCCAGCAAAAGGAATCAAAGGCTTCCAATCAGTACAAGCTCGTGCAAGGTAAAATTAAACACGCGATAAATTTGGGAATGGCTCCGCGGCCAAAACAAAAAAAAGGGACACCATTAATTTGGCATCCCTTTTTTTATTAAATATTTTTAATGCAATCGCGTACCTCCTGTATCTTCGTTGGATGTATGGTTGCTAGCTTCTGTGCTATTTCATGAATCCCTTCCTGAAGACACATCATTGTATGATCATCCGTAGCATAGAGTTCTTGAATAGTTCTGTCACATTGTTTGCTAAGTTCTTGCTGAAACTGATTAGTAACTTGTTTAAGCTTTTGTTTATAAAACGAAGTGCCCCTTAATTCATCTAAGGTTTCATGAAGTACTTGTGCTGCTACCATTGCTGTAATAACAGTCAGCGTCGCTTCTATTTTTTTATTCTTTAAATGCATGGGCTAGTAATTTAAGTTCTGTATTGACATTAATTAATCCGTTAACAGCTTGCTGATTCGTACTTATAGGTATTATATTAATGTATATAAAATCTTCAAAAAGATCGTTTATGTAGTGTAACTCGTTTACAAAAAACCGTTCACTTGTTTCTGTACATAATATAATATCATATCGATTTAGAGTAATACCAGGATCCGTTATCAGAATTATAATTCCTTCACCAGTATCATGTAATTCAAGAACAATCATCGGTAAGTAATGTTGTATTATACCATGCATGCTTAAATGATTTGTTCGGCAATGAGAATCCTTCTTACCTCCTCAATTAAATCAGAGATGGTGCCGTCGTTATTTATTACATAATCGAATGTAGCATCATCAAGAGCTGTTTCGGAGTCATGTAGTATAACTTTACCACCTATTGTGTGCGTTTGTCTATTGACTCTAATAGTTATACCATTTCTTTTCTTAATAGCATCCAATTCATTTGGAAACCGCAGGTCAGTGATGATCCAGTTAGGATAAGGACAAGCAGAATAATCAATTACGTTACCCATACTAGACCTTAATGTATCGTCTAACGGTTTATAATCAACAAACAAAGAATTTACCCATATGTTGGGATGAATCATATCTCTACCACAATTAGTGCCTAGTATTTGTAGTAATTCTCTAGGTGTATTTATACCGTGAGAATCATCCCAATTAGAATTCATATGTGTGTTTTTAAACGTAGTATCTTCAAGCTGTTCTCTGGTACAGCCTATTAACATACAAACGATATCTTTCAGCTTATCAGCAAACTTTCTAATTTCCCATTCACCAAATGCCGGATCGCATACAAAATCGCTAAAATTATTCCATTCATCTTCTTCTTGCAAATATTGAATGATTGTACCTACTGTATCTTTACCTGAGCCTATACGGCCACTAATACCTATTAAATTTTTCATAATTTGTTTGTTAAGTTTTCGATTATTTCCCTTACTTCAGATAAAGAACTTACTCTTGCTGTAGGTGAGATATCTACATTACACACATCCTTTAATGCGCGTTTAAGTTCATCAAAATTCTTAGCTTTTGCCAAGAACATATGATAATCAGTTAATGTTATTGTTACCGTTCCTTCCATAATATTTTTATTATTAATGATACTTGCTATAAGTCATCTAAGTTTAATGGTTCTGAACCAATGTTATCCAGTAACCCGTTTGTTTTAAAATCATCACCATAGAATCCACTACAACCATCTACGTATTCACCTTCAGCATCTTTGATTTCAAAACCATATACATCACCCGTTACGTATTGGTCAAATGTTTTTACTTCTGCTTCTAACGATTTTTTAATTCTATTTTTATAGGTTTCAAAATCTTCATCATCTTTTATGTTGACACCTAATTCACTTAAGCGCTTTGCTGTAGTGTATATATAACCGATTTGTCCTGAATCCCAAGCACAACTAAACGGTGTAGTCGCTATTGTAATCCCACTATGATCATACATATAAAGTGGTAAGGAAACAATTGCCCGTAACGTATGTGTTATATGTGATTCCATCTCATCCCAGCTTTCAAAATCATCTGATTTAAATGGTACATTCGCATCCGCTAATGAATAGCTTTTATGAAACGCTGCTATAGTACCTATGTTACCTTCATCAAAGTCGGTATTTCTAGGATTTTGCGGATTTGTCATTTGATAAATCTCAAGGACGTTGCCATCCTTGAGATTTACAGACTTAATTACATCTGTCATTGATTCATGATTAAATTGTTAATATAAGGTTCAGTCAATACAATTATTTCGTCTGTGACTAATTTAACTGAGTACTGTCCATTGTTTAAAGTATATGTGAAGTCAATTGCTTCATCATATAAATCCAGAATCTCTGCAGCTATTGCTTTCTGAATCTTTCTATCTTCTTCAGTAATTGATGGTTTAGATTCTATAATAGCTATTACTTCATCTACCCTAGCTTCTTCAGCTGTTGGTTTACGAAGCATGTTTTCTGCAGATGCCATTTGAATTGGGTCACCAATACTCAATGCTTCGCCTTCACTTTCAAATGCATCTACCTTAGCTGCATTTTGAGTAGCTATTTCTGCATTAATTGCTTCTCTACGTTCGCTCAATGATATCTCTGGAGTAGGTACATGAGGAATAGGTGTCAATACCGCGTCAAGTATAGCGTCATCTTCAGCATCTAAATCTTCTATTTCATCTACCTCAGCTTCGGTAACATCAGAACTTAATGCTACTAATTCATATTGAGTATCTGTGATAGAGATTATTTCAAAATCATCATCACCTAATGTAACAATAAAACCAGCTTCTAAATCAACACCAGGATACATTTCATCAATTTCATTTTTCGTGATAAAGAAAGGTTCACTATCGATTACATCTTCTACTTCATCCACTGTATCTTCGACAGTATTTTCTATTGGAGCTACCGTATCTTCGATAGCTTTTTCCTCTTTCTGCACGGGCGCTGCAGGTAAACCTGTCCCCGGCAATTTGTCTGAAGCAACAGTAACTGCGGATTCTTTTTCCAATTCATCAGTTATTATTTGCTTCATCTTAGCTACGGTTGGTTTATCGAGTTTCTTCAACTTTTCCAATTCATCAGCCGTAAGCATGTGTCCATACTTTTCAATCGCCGCTTCAACAGTCATTTTTGGTCGAGGCGCTTCAGTTGGTTGGGTTACCGCGGGTTCTTCCTTTACCTCCTCAACAATTTCAGCAACAGGTTCTTCTATTGATTCTTCAATTGCTTCTACCTCAGCTTCGATTGGTTCCACTACCTCCTCTACCGTCGCTTCTTTTTCTTCTTGCTGACTAACTTCGGTTTCATCGGTGTCAGCTTCAGCTTCCGGTACTACTTCAGTACTAGTACTAATGTCAGTACTGCTCGTTTCAACTTCCTCAATTGCATCAATGATATTTAACTGATTAGTAGGAATAGATGGAAGAATCGTATCATCGTCATCGAAGATAGTTAGCTCATACTCTGTCATCAAATGCATGTGTACTACCTTTTGTTGTTCCATCCATGTTCTAGGATGACTTTTAGATAATGCTACCAAGATGTGATTGTACAATGTCCACAATGAATCAGCTTCAGTTGTATATGCATAGCTCGGTTTCTCGAATTCCTTCTTTACCACGCCCAATTGTTCACCACTAAGAATCTTAGTGTCTATATACAAACGACCTAGTAACTCAGCATATTGACGCTGAGTTAATTTAATTTGCTTCATCGTTTCTTTATCTTCAGCAAGCTGATTAAAATAGATGGCAGCATCGTCAATTTGTTTTTCGATGATTTCTAATGTTTCATCATCAGCTGTACCTGTGTGTTTTCTTACCCAAGCGTTACCAGTTTCACCCAGTACGCTCATCTCATTAACTTTTACAAATGCACCTACGGCACATCTGAATCTAAGTAGTTTGTTATAAGAATTAGAGAATGCAAACAACATCCCCAAATCAGGATCATTCCCGAAGGTGATGTGATATGCACCTGTTGCTACTTGAGCATTTTCATTACAGGTGTATCGTTCTTTAGTAACAACGAATCCTTTAGCACTTAATGTCTGCAGGATACTATTAATTATAAACCCGTGAGATATCACGGTATATGTAGCTGTTGCATCTGGCAATGCTGCATCCACTAGAACACTTCTAGGGACAATACCTATTCTTTTCATAATATTGATTTAAAATAATGACATCTGATTGTTAAACCTTTCGGGCATCAGACTTTTGATTTCTTTGTATATTCGTTCTAAATAGAACTGATCATTGATACCGTATTCTTCCCACGGTTTTTCTTCATAAACGTTGAATACTGTTTGCATCCATCTACCGGATATTACTTGTATCTTACGTCCATCTAAGCGATTTAATTTTACTATTTTAGAACCATTCTGTGAGACATAATATCGCATTGTTTTTTGCACATCAGTCTCAGTAACTTCTCCATTTATAATAGCATGCTCAACGAATTTCCAATCACCTTGACTTCTAGCAGCACCACAATATTCCAGGATGTTTCTATTTGCAGCAAGGTAATCTTCAGGTTTAATATCATGAACGAAATAATAAAATAACGCTTTGGATATTATGAGGAAGCTGTTGTTCTTATGAAGAGCTAAATCTTTAAACTCAAGTCTACCTTTTCTTTTGGTAGCACCGTGGTAAAAGACACCATCTTTGATTTGATACATGTCTTCTGGATTTTCTTTACGTAGCTCACGATACTTTTCTTTATCGACAGGTTTGAATTTAAATACACCAATGTAACTGTTTACATCAGGCACAATTAGTTTTTGATACTGATCATGCTCTAGTTCTAATTTAGTCAGTGTTTCCCATTCCTTACATATTGCTAGATAATTACCGATTTCTGAATCAGGTATAATCATCTCAAGACCATCTGTATTTTGCATTATAGGTATTGCACCTTTAACACGTTCAACTAGCATAGTATATAGCATCATTAGACTCAGCTGTCCATTGACTGTAATCTGCATACCGAACTGCGGATCATACAGGAAACTGTTCTTATCGATGGATAAACCAAATGTTGAATTCAGTATAATCTTGTATACATAATTTTTAGGATCTTTCTTAGGTATCTTTCTTCTTTCATCAAAGAACCATTGGTACTGATCACAAAAATCTTGCTTAGGTAAATGTGCTGGGGACCAGCCGTTCACCATAGCCATTCGCGGATAGAAGCTGACTACATCACTACTCATAATAGTCATACCTTCCTGAGCTGTATATATACCTTTCTTAGCACCATGTACACCACCTAATCCAAAGTCACTCTTCAGACCTCGGTATTTGATACTGTGTTTGAAACCACCTCGTGTATCGTTAGGATCTAATACAACATTTTTGAATGTCTCGAGCATGTGTTCAAATAACGGCAAGCCATCAAAATTAATATACGGCAGTATGATATCTTTTAGCTTAATGGATTTTCGGAATGTACGCAATTTCTTTAACTCGTACGGATCGGCATTCATCTTTTGACTCAGGAACATTAGGAATAACTCTTTTGATATCCGTGGTTCTGAAGCACTATACAAAGGGATGTTATAGGTTTTTGTTAATGTACCTCTTAGATTTATCTGACCTTGACATATCTCCATGATACGTTTGGTACTTGCTACATCATTGCGACAATACTTCGCAATTTGTTTTAGTTGGTTGGCTGTGGTAATTAGTGAGGTATGTGGTATAGGCATGTCTTGTACATTATACCAACCAATCGCTACCTGAATTGACTTAAGTGACGAACGCTTTGCTGGATTATCCCAGTGGTTCAATTTAAATAAATCAATCTGTTTTATAGAAAGGTTTCGTTCACTCCATTGTGGAAACTCTCTTCGGTTCTGTCGTTCAATGCAGTCTTGTGCTTTTGCGTATATTAAACCTGCAGCCTGTTCACCAGGTAACTGCAATAACTGTCGTGCATTTAATATAATATACTGTGTAATTTGGGCATCAAAACTTAATCCATTAAATGATATGTGATACTCACCGTTCTTTTGATTCTGTCGTAAGAATTGCAAAAATGCGGGTAAATCATTTCTAAGTAACCCTACGGTAAATACTTTAACCTCATCTGTTTTGTAATGTTCGAATGCTCCCAAAAAACAATTGGCAAGCGTTTCGTAATCCATTACCCAATGATTCGGTCCTGTGTATTTATCCATATTAAAATTGTTTTTAGCCAAAAAAGGAGAGCTGTTGCCCTCCTTTTTCAGATTAGTATTGATAGCTTATTTTACGGCTTGCATCGGTTTGCCATTAGCATCCAATATACTAGCAGAAGCAGGTTCTACTGGTTTAAGAATAGCTGATTCACCTTTAGGTACAATATCTAAATATTGTTTATAGTTATACTCATCAGCATTTACAGCAAACGTTTTAATGAACGCTTCTTGTTCATCGCGTTCGATTAAATAAAATTCTTGAGGTACGTTCATTAAACGACGTTCTTCTTTCATTTTACGACCGTTTACCTTTGCTTTCTTTGTAGCAATAAACTCACCATCGTCATCTAGTTTAGGAAGCATTTCGTAATTTTCTTTCATTGTCTTACTCATTGCAACCATCATCTGTACAGTAGGGTCATAAATGACTTCCATATACGGACATTCTTGATTGATTGGCATTAACTTAAACGTTTTGTGCTGTCCCCAAAAGGTTGTAAAGAGAAGCATGTTAGCTCCGTAATTTGTCTTGTTACTCATAATTTTTATTATTGGTTTGTAAGCGGTAAATTTAATTGATTATTATCTATCTCCATAATTTTTTTTGAAGTTTTTAATAGCTCCAGGTCCAGGTCAGGCTTAGAACATAATTCGCCACAGGCTTTCAAATACTTTTGCTCAACATTCAGTAGCTGAGAGTAAATTGGATAATACTTAGCAGGTTCTAAGTAACTAGTTATATACACGTAATGTGCATTAGAGTTACTGAAGAAAGCTAGTATTTTTTGTTTACTTTCTTTACTTAGCATTGAATACTTGCCATTAACGATATGACTAAAGTCATTACCTATCTTTGATAAGTCAAAGATGTATAGACCAGTTCCATCTTCCAGTAGATGAAACGTATGAAATAAAGGATTACCTTTTAATTTTACCTCTTCGAACATTGTGAATTCCTGATCAGTTCTTACATGATATTGACAGATAAGTTTTGAATCAGAAAAATCATATAGGTTTTCCCATGCCATAAAAGTTTGGATGGGTGTAACACTACTTCCGCGTTTAATGTTCAGCAACGGATAAGCAAAGAGTCTGCTTTTTTGTATGTAGTCTCTGTATAAAGATTTTATTTGCATAATGATTATTAAGATTAAAGTTCAACATTCCCTATAGCGAAGTCGTAAGGCAATGTGAAATCTTTAGACTCATAATGATATTTTGCACCAAGCAATGCATCGTTAAACCTTTTCTCCCAAAGAGCTAAACTCTCAGCAGATACAGGATACGCATACAGTTGATCATACTTATCAAATACAACAAATCTGAAATTGATTTTCCACTCGGGATCATCTTTCATCACGCCTTTAAAAAACTCCGTTACAAGCTTATAGTATACTATGGTTTGTAACCAATACTTCCAATATTCTACAGTGTCTGGGAATTCCGATAGAGCTTTACCTGATGTTTTAAAATCATTAATGTTGATTTCTTTCTTTACTACATCTATAGTAACATTATCAATGATGCCTTTCAAACCGAAAGGAAAACCTGCTAATGGTGCTGATAGTTCGATTTCATTATATACACCAAATGTATTACCATCTGGTTCGCGGGTCATACCCAACAGCTCACAAATCTTTTCATTAGATTTGATTCTTTCTACAGCCAAGCTAGCTTTATCCAACATAGTTGAATCTATTATATTCTTGGTGTCTTTTACTTTAAGGTATTCAAAATACGCTTCTGTTTTTGGTTCAATAACCTTAGCCAAACGTTTATCTTTGTCTTTAACGCTTTGGTGTAGATTAATCTCTGTTAGTACTAGGTCAATCTCATCTGGGAAATCGCTTAGTACTAAATCTCTGTAGTTCGGATTTTCCTTAACCCGAACCTCGTAAATCTTGTGAATCTCGTTAGCTACATGCACACTGTTATCACTAGGCAAATGCTCTGGTGTAACAATAAACCTGTCGTTAAAATGATTACCTTCTAGTAATAAGAAGTGTATCAATGTACCTTCAAGTAAATGCTTTGCTGTACTCGGTTCTTTTTGTTGCAGTACATACTCCTTATAGAATATATTAGGAGCAAGTAGTAATCGTGATAAACTACTGTAGCTAAAGTTAAATGGTTTCCCATAAAACGCAGCTTCTAGTAAGTGCTTATCTTCTTCATCTGCCGATACTGTTTTAATCATACTTTACTTTTTAAAGATTAAAATTATCATTATCATCATCCGATTCGACTATTTGAATTTCATCTTCGTCTTGTATTTCGAATTCGTCATCTAGAGTTGATTCAGCATCAGGTCGTAATACAGGACCCGATACAAAGTGAGTTGTTTCAGTTTTGTGCTTTGGTTCGTGTAGGAAGAATTGAGTGAGGCGTTGTACGTTTGATCTGGTGAATTGCTTTTGTTTTTTGAGTTGTTTCATCATTGATTCTAAACACATATTGCTAATAGACTTTTCAGTTAAGTCCATTGCTATGAGCAATGATTTGAAATTGACATGACCAATTTCTTTCTTTTGGCTTGTGATTTTTGAATTGAATTCTTTGAGAAGAAAGAGCAAATATACAAAACTTTTTTCAAAGTTTGCGTTTGACATCAGTTCCATTACTAAAATAATATTTTCTTTATCGGAACTGTTTGCCATGTTGCGTAACTCTTGATATTTCTTTTCATCAATGATCATCTGGTCTTCATTAAGCAACGGCAATATCTGATCTTGCATATAGATAGGACATGTTAATTTTGCAAATTGTGAATTTATAACAGTACTGTATAAATTTAGATTACTCTTTGTATCTGACATCTGTTCTGCATCATTGTATTGTTGTCGTCTCCATTCATACAAACAAATACCGTATGGTGCATCATCAGGATGTTTATATTTTATCCTATACCAATCGTCTTCAGGAATTAATATATCGTTTTCACAGTTTAACAGCAATGATTTTAATTTGACTGTCAAGTTATGATCAGGTCCATAAATTCTATCGAACCAGTTTGTGATATAACGTCCTTCTATTGGACGCAGGTTATTGAATACATCGAACATGTTATCTGATGCTTTCAAATCTTGTGTTGAAATAAAAGCTGCAGTAGCATATTCAGGTTTGATAGTTGTATTAAATTTGTCTCTTACCTTGAAGCGTGGTACAGAACATCCAGGAAAGAAATATAAACGATCGTTTTCAGCAGGTACCCACTTATTATTTTCTATTTGTAACCCTAATGATTTTGAATCGATACCTGTTTTAATTTTGATACTCAGCATTTTATAATCTGAATATCGACCACCAGTGAGTATGCTAAGTACGATATATTTTTTAAAATGTAACATAGATTCTGTATTAAAGGAGAGGCTGTTAACCTCTCCTTGATTTTTACTTGGTTGCTATTTCTTGCATCTCTGTATCAAACACTAATGTTTTAAACTTAGCTTTGTTACCGGCTAACAGTTTTTTCACCAAATGATAATTTAAGTCATCAGTAAATAACTTAGGTGTTTTAACTAAGCCTGTGATTCGTTTGATTATCTCAGGTGTAATTGGATTAGATTCAGCATAGTATAAAGCAAAGTTAAGTAATCTAGTTGTCATTACACTAGCTATATCTGCACGGTAATCATTATCTTTACCGAAGATTTCTAACAATGCTTTAGTTACTGCATCATCATCTTTACTTAATAATACTTCTTTTGGTGTAATCCATTTATCCATTCTGTTGTTGATAAAACTACTAAATAATGTAGCTGTTTCTGATCCAACAGAACCTTCACCTAAATTCTGGATTAATGATAGTTGTGCACTAAAATCATCAATCGATGTTATCGAGTTAAAGAAATTAGTCAAGCTTCTTGGGTTAACCGCACCTTTTACAACTTCTTGATGCATCAACATAAAGTTAATACATCTGCTATCTAATGCATTTTTCTCAGCCCATTCTGCCCATCTATCAACATTCCATTTCATAACGATGCTCATGAATCTGGTTTTCTGTGCAACGTCAATTGCATTTACCATGTATTCACCATTGTCAGGATTAGCTGTTAATATTATATGCCAGTTTTCAGGAAGCTTCCATGAGATATACTCCTGTCTATCTACTAATTCCATCACAGCTTGAATGAATCTGGTATCAGCTCTGTTCCAGTCATCTAAGATTAATAAGCCACCACCTGATTTATCAGCAATCCATTCTGGTGGACAATAGCTCATACGTTTTGGTCCAGCAAATGAATAACCAGCTTTAGCGTATTGTTCAGTTGCTACTTCATCTACCCAAACTTTTTCACCTGTTGCTGCAGACGGAACCATCTTGATTTCTTTTTGGCCTTGTGCATTAATCACTACTTGTTTTACTGAACCTCCAGCTTTTATCATTTGAAACTGACGCATTGGAAACCCAACAAGATCACCTAATTCTTCAAGCTGTGCTAAATTTAATTTTACGTGATGAAGATTTAATTCTTTAGCTAATTGTAATGAGATACTGGTTTTACCTAAACCTGATTCACCAATTATTTCAGTAGCAATAGGTGTCTTACCTAGCAGTTGTATATTTTTATTATTGTGTATAAGATATGAAAGCACATCTTTTATTTCATTTGAGTCTAGTTCTACTTGATTCATGATTTTAATTTAATTGAATTTTAAATCCAGGTAAGTCCTGATTAATATTACTTATACTAGAGTGAACCCATAGTATGTTACCTTTTGCGTTTTCTGGAGCACTACATTCACCATCAGTTAAGTATATTAAACAGCTATACTTATTTTGATTTTCATTATAGTAATCTATAACGGGTTGAAAGTCTGTTCCACCTCGTCCGTGAATGGTAAATTCATCAGCTGGTCTAAATTTACTTATGTTAGATATCGCTGTATCACATTGCACAACAGTTACTTCACTGCCGGTTTTATACATGTGACGGATCTCTTGCATGAATTCCCTTAACTCCTCCATATTAACGGAACCAGATGTATCAATACCAACTAATATATGATTACGTTGTTTGATCTTTAATCCAGATAGTTCAGGCATTCTTTTATTAAATTTTCTACGACTCTGTTTGGTATAAGTCTTAACGGATTTGCCTCTGAAACGTCTAATGTAACCACGCCAATCGAATTTAGGAGGTTCACTATTATTTAGATTCTTGAGTAATGTTTCCATTTCACCCGGTATATTACCTGCAGATGATTTAACTTGTTCGGCTACTTGATTTAATATATGAGCTACTTGACTCTTAACCAACTTTTGTGTGGTTTCATCTAGTTTTTGTAGTTCATCCCAAACATGCTTAGGTACTTGTACTATGTTACCATCAGGTAATTCAGCCATGTCTTTGTTTTTAGCCATGGCATCTAACAGAGCTTGTATGAAAGGGTCGCCCTCTTTCTTTTTCTCTAATAGTTTATTATAATAGTAGATACTACCAGCTTTCAAATCCAAATCAAGATGAGGATAACACTCCGGCAATTGTCCACCAGCAGGTAACATTGCTTTATCAATATACTGATTGATTTCAATATCCATTGCAATATTAGCTAGCTTAGGATCTTCTAAGTGTGAATATGATTCAGTTAAATGAAAGAATGCAATATGCAATAACTCATGTTTCAGTAAACCCATTTGATGTGGAGGCGATAAGCTTTCCCAAAAAGTACTGTTAATGAGTAATTCTATGTTAATATTACGTAAGCAAACACCTGCTGTAGGAATACGTTCATCCCATTTTTTATTTAATGCTATAAGAAACAGTCCATAGAACGGTTCCTTTAGCATCAAATCTTTACAGGCTTTCGCTAGACTCTCGATTTTGGTCATCGTCTTTTGCTTTAATGGTTATTTGAATATCCTCTATATAATCGTAACCCATTGCTTGGATTTGATTTAAAAGATAATCACTAAAATCATTCATATAAAATTCAAATCCTTCTGCAGAAACTTTCATTGTAGTTAATGCTTTCAATACTTGTTTATAGGTAAGATGTTTACTTGTATCTAAATCTTTTATGTTACTTAAATCAGTAAATATGTCTGGTGCATGCTCTACCCATTGGTTGTTTGTAGCAGTGCTATGCTTCTTTAAAAGCAATATTTGTGTGATGTTTTCGGTAAATGATAGTTCATTTATTATGGTTAAGGCTACCATCTGATTTGCTACATCTGGTGACTTTAACATCTTCACAATGTTCTGGTATTTTTCTTTAGTTATCTTCATTAGTCTTCAATTTTCTGTGTTTTTAACATCCATGCTGTAGGAGCATTTAAATTATCTAGCCATTCTTTGGCGCTAGGTATGTAACCATTGCAATCTTCTTTGACATGTTGTTCTCCAACATATCTAGTGTATACTGTTTTACCATCGGAGTTTATAAATGATTCACCAAATACGTTGGCACATTCAAATATACCTTCACTATGGTGTCTAAACAATCGATGTTTAGCATGACCTATCCAACTTTTTGTTTCATCAAACCAGTTGTGGATATCTATATAATCTTCAATCTTACCGCCAAATTTACGTACTGAAGATTTTGCATGAATTAATGGGTGTGCCATTAATCAAAAGTTATAGTACCTTCTTCATCATATTCATCTGATTCGGTGCGAAAGATGTTATAATGTGTTTTATATGCAAATGTATTTAAGTCAATTATAATATGACCATCACCACCATCATTGTCCCACCAGTTGTACTCTTTAGTTAAACTTTCAACT
>Ga0307379_10003538_pt1 | contig 22665 bp, 13 predicted proteins | sample UN2MG_FD_202237 | JGI IMG/M metagenome (GOLD analysis project Ga0307379, IMG submission 202237) | Soil microbial communities from Risofladan, Vaasa, Finland - UN-2 | ecosystem: Environmental > Terrestrial > Soil > Coastal area > Acid sulfate soil | place: Finland: Risofladan, Vaasa | collected... | reverse complement strand
TAACTTCCCACTGTTTGCTTGGCGTATCACTTACGCTTCCAGAAACTGATAGAGTTCTTTCCACATCGGCACGAAATGTCGGCCAATCCGATTGGGAGCTTTCGTATTTCAGGTTTAAAGTCTCGGAATATGCCTCACCTTTTTCGAGAGCTGGTTCCTGGCGATTATATATTCCAGAGTCACTTTTGGGAGCGAGCGCCAGAAATCCGTTCAGCTTTGCGTTAATGAAGCAGGCGCACGAGTGCGGCGGAGTATAAAGCAAGCCATTACACGGAAGCACTCCATACTGGCACGTCCCACGTGTAAAATGATGCGCGTAGCCAGAATCGTTCTCCGTACTCAAGAATTCCACGCCGGCCTCTCCACGAACAAGAAAGCGCGTTGTCGCCTTATTCATGTAACACCATGCATGGCCGGAAAGCGAAAGGATATCGCTGTCGTGGGGGCGCCTATGAATGACCTTGCCCGTTCGCACATCGCGAGCGACCGAATATCCGGATTTCGAGCCCTTTATGGCTCCTTCACGAGACCACACCTGCCCCTTAATAACAAACACTTCCGGAGGAGAATTGAAAACCTCTTGTGCCGGCGCCCGCCACAGCTCTGTTCCCGTTTTCAAATCGAATGCTGCAAGAAACGATCCCCTGCCTCGTTTTCTGTTGTCCGAACTGCCTGCCCATAACACGGTGTTACCACTGATCACTGTTACGGCCCGCTTGTAGAGCTTGTATCGAGCAGGCGATGCTCTTTGAGACCTCCAGAGCTGTTTCCCCGTTACAGCATCAACGCATTCCAGCGATTGCCTTGCATCGTAGACCGCTACGCCACTTCCGACCGCGAGAGTTGCTCCGCTCAAATCTTTGGCCAAGGCGTCTTTCTTTTCCCAAAGCTCTTTGCCTGTCCTTGCATCTAACACAAGTATACGCTTCGGTATCTCGCTGTAAGAACTCTCACTCCTCCCTTCGTGAATCACAAGATAGAGCCGGCCACCAGCATAAAGAATCTCTCTCACACCTTCCGTGCCAGCATAGGTTTGCAGAGTCTTGCCTGAGCCAAGGTCAAGAGCAACTAGCGGCTCATTGTAACCAAGAAACGTATAGAGCCGTCCATCAGCAACTACGAGACTGCGGGGAAGATGAACAGGCCCACTCCGGAAATTATGAAGATAATCTTCCCATTCTTTAATCGGCCTTTCCCACAAGACAACGCCATTAAACGCATCCCGCGCGGCTAGCGTCCAGTTGGGCAGAACCGCCATCGTAGACGTCTCGCCTTTATCGAAAATGTAGAACAGTTTCTTCCCGTCCGAGACCAAGGCGCTCATGCTGGCAAGGTAATCGTGCGACCTCTGCCAACGCGGCTCACCAGCCCAACGCATATGGAAAGGCCGACCTACTACTGTGTCCGCGGCAACGGGATTATTGTCCGGTCCATGAAGAAAATGCGTCCAGGAATCAATCTCTGTCGGCCTCGGCTTTTCAATCTTTCGCCAACCGCTCTGCCCCCTTACAAAAGCAACTCCTTCCGGAGCCAAGACTCGAAGTATCTCCTCACTCGTAGCTTCTGGTCTACTGCTTGAAACTACAACCAGGTTAACCGTTCCATCAAGCAGCGGCAGTGTGCCGGGAAGCATCCTGTCGGCAACAACATCACCTATGACACCCTTTTCAAGGAAGTGGGCCCGCGCCCTTGCAACATTCTCGAGATTGGCATCAAGACCAAGCACGAGACGTCCTTCCTTGTAGAGTTCAGCGGTAATCTCTCCGTCCCCGCACCCAACGTGAACAATCAGGCCGCCTTCAAAACCAGAAGCATCAACAATCTCCTGGACACTTTGTTCGGCAAAACACAACCCGGACATCAGGAGAAACAAAACGCATGTAGACTTTGTTAACTTCATAGTCTCTTACCCTTGAAGATATAAGCAACGATAACCTCGGCAAATGACAAGGATGTGCATGCAATGGCATATGTCGCAGTGGACAGTATTCTGAGTCTATTTTGCATGTTTCCTTCCGTCGTTCTTTTTTGGACAGCAGGTGTTTGAATCATGTGGACCTGTCTAAATAGTTTTTGTTTACTTCACAGCTCCCCAAGAAAAGCCTTAAGCGCCTTGAGCAAACGTGCCTTCTGATCGCGGCGGACATTGTGGCGGGCACCTTCGACATGAACGATCTTGCCGTTCTTCAGCAATTTGGCAACCTCCTCGTTCTTCTTCCTTTCATCGCCCCGGGCGTCAGCTTTGAGGATCAGCGTCGGAGCGGTGATCTTGGCAAACAACTCACTCATGGCCGGGCGGCCGCTTCGGCTTCGCAGCGCGGTGTCGGGATGATGGAGCCTCTTTGACGGGGCCCAGTATTCACACTCGGATCGTCCCCATTGCGGACTATTCTTCAGACATTGGGCAACGAGCGCTTCATAGGTCGTGTTGTTCCGTGCCAGGATTTGGGCACGCCTTTGCTCTTGCGCAGCAGCGGTTGCAGCATTGGTAGATGAGCGAGGATTACTGGAAGGCCGGGGGATGAGGCGAGGGTCCTCGAGAATGACGGCGCCTGGGATGTCCGGATATTTGGCGGCGAACCATGCCACAGAACTGCTGCCCATCGAGTGGCCCATCAAGATGGGCTTCTTAAGCTTCAGTGCGCGGATCAGCCCAGCCAGATCTTCGGCCTGCGCATCCGCAGAATCTGATTTTCTGGGCGGGTCCGACAAACCGTGACCACGCGCGTCAGGCAAGATGATGTCGTAGTCGTCCACGAGTTCTTTGGCGAGATTAGTCCAGCACAGCCCGTTGTCCGATGAACCATGAGCCATCAACAGTACGGGCTTGTTACCTCCAGTGCGCCAGTAGTGGATGCGAATCCCGTTCGCCATCACGTAGCCGTCGGTCCATCCTGCTGGGGGAGCCGGGGGCTGACTGGCTCGAGTCGAATCGTCTTCTGCACTTGCTGTAGTCAACCCAACGTAAGCTAAAACGGCTATTACCATCATTGCCTTCAAAACGTTCTTTGATAGATCCATCTTTTATTCCTCTCTTGTTTTTCTAACATAATTCCAGCAGGTGTTGGTCAAACCAAGAGATGAGAGCATCCAACTCACCTTCGGCAGGCTGTTTCCAGCCATGCGGTTTGCCTCTGGCCACGAATAACTCACCTGCCACACCGTTCTTTTTCAGTTTGTCCCTGTTATGGCAAGCCATTGTACCAAGAACCAAGCTACGACTCAAACACTACTTGATACCTGAATCACACACAGCATTTCTTTGCATGGCAGGACGCCAGCGATAGCCCTGGGCTTGGCCACCGAGGTTTGGACAGTGCTGCGCTATGTATGTCACCCGGTCCATGTCAGCGATCTCCAGCGTCAAGAGTGGGCCGAGATGCGCAACAGCCTCGCCGAACCGGCCTTGGGTGTCTATGAACGTAAGAAGTCTTTACCATTATTATGATGTTCGACGGCCCAAATGCAACAGTTCCAGGACTGCCATGGCGGTCCCGGAGCTGTTTACTCCCTTGATCTGCCTTGATACAAGGGGTATAATCACTCTATGGTTGTAAAATCAAATTTCCTATCAGTATCAGTGACTTGGGGTGTTGAGCCGGGCCAGTTCGAGGTTTTCGTCGGCCCGAACAGTCGCGATACACGTTCTGCCCCCTTTGAACTTCTGCAATACATGAAAGGACGATAAAACATGGTTTGCAAGTTGAAATACAGCGTAATAGCATGTTTTGCCGTACTGGCGGTAGCTAGTGCTATGACACCTTGGCTACAAGCAAGCGAACGATCGGACTCCGCGGTCGCCGAGAAGCCGAACATTGTCATTGTTTTCGCTGACGATATGGGCTACGGCGATCTTAGATGTTTTGGTCATCCGACGATCGACACGCCGAATTTGGACCGCATGGCCAGCGAGGGACAGAAGTGGACGAACTTCTACGTCGCTGCTCCGATATGTACGCCCAGTCGTGCCGCACTGATGACCGGACGACTGCCGATACGTAGCGGTATGTGCAGCAATAGGCGGGGCGTCTTGTTCCCCGACTCGGCGGGCGGACTGCCGGGCAATGAAGTCACGTTGGCTGAAGCGCTCAAGACAGTCGGCTACGCAACGGCCTGCGTCGGTAAATGGCACCTCGGACATCTCCCGCGGTACCTGCCCACGAGCAACGGATTCGACTCCTACTTCGGCATTCCGTACAGCAACGACATGGACCGGAAGCTGGGCACACCCTATCAGGAGACGTGCAAGACCGGCGGCATAGAAATGTTTGACGTGCCGTTGATGCGCGACGAAAAGATTATCGAACGGCCAGCGCAACAGACCACGATCACGAAGCGATACACGGAAGAAGCGTGCCGGGTAATCCGTGAGAATCAAGACCGCCCGTTCTTCCTGTACTTGGCGCATAGCATGCCGCATGTCCCGCTGTTCCGCTCGCCCGAGTTTGAGGGGAAGAGTGCCCGGGGGCTTTATGGCGATGTGATCGAGGAGATTGATTGGAGCGTTGGTCAGGTGCTCGATACGCTACGTGAAACCGGGTTGGCGAAGCGGACGCTAGTGCTTTTCACGTCGGACAACGGGCCGTGGCTCGTCTTCGATCTGCATGGCGGTTCAGCGGGTCTTCTACGTGACGGGAAAGGTTCGACATTTGAAGGCGGTATGCGTGAACCGGCTATATTGTGGTGGCCTGGAATGATTAAGCCGGGCGTTGTAACCGAGATCGGTTCGACGCTTGACGTATTGGCAACGGCGTGCGAAATTGCCGGCGCGAAAGTGCCCAGCGATCGCATCATGGACAGCGTCGATCTGAGCCCCGTGCTGTTTGGTACGGGACCGAGTCCGCGGGACACGATGTTCTACTATCGCAGCCGTCAGCTTTTCGCGATACGTCAGGGAGCGTTCAAGGCACACTTCCGCACGAAAGCGACCGTCGGCGACAGGAAGGAATATGAGCATGATCCGCCGCTTCTCTATAATCTGGAGCACGATCCGTCCGAGAAATATGATATAGCGGTTAAGCACCCGGACGTTATCGCTGGCATCATGAAACTTCGCCGTGAGCATGAATCGAAGATGATCGAAGGCGAGGATCAGCTAGCGCCGCGAATACCGCCGTCGAAATAACAGCTAAAGGATCGTATGCCATAAGGCTAGGAATTTCAGCACTGCGTGGGGTAATGCGATGACACGATTACACAAATTCTCGACCGGACTCATATGCACCGCACTTCTAACTAGCATTACGTGGCTCAATGCAGTCGCGGAAGAACCGATCAATCAAGGCACGGCGCCCGTTGCAACTGACCGCCATGGCGCGTTTGACAAGCTTTCAGCGGAAGACCAGAAACTTATCGATCAGGTTCAACGAAAAGCATTCGACTATTTCTGGGATGGCTTCGATCCGTCGACCGGTCTTATCGCCGATGCAAATCGCCGTCGACGCACCAGTATTGCCACTTCAGGATTTGGGCTCTCCGCCTTCTGCATTGGGGTCGAGAGAGGATGGGTAACCCGGCAAGAGGCGTATGATCGCGTGCTCGTAACCTTGAATAGCTACTTTAGGGATCCGGCGGACGAAAACGATTTCGGTGTCGAAGGGAAGTATGGTCTATTCTTCCATTTCATTAATGTGGACACCGGAAAACGTTACGGAAGAAGTGAGGTGTCAACCATTGACAGCGCCATTCTAATGGCAGGTGTTCTTCATGTGATGACCTACTTTGAAGGGACCGAGGCAGAGGAATTAGCGGACAAGATTTACCGAAACGCGCAGTGGGACAAATACACCAACGAAAGTGGCGCGATTACGGGTGGATGGAAACCGCCCGAGGAAAACTGGCGCGTTCCCGAATACCGCGGATTCAATGAGTACTCGCTGGTCTACCTGATAGGACTCGGTTCGCCGACTCACCCACTGCCGGAAAGCGCATGGGATGCCTATTCAAGCGGGAACGGTTTTGAATGGATCAAACCGTATTCCGATATCGGAGCATTCATGACACCGAGTGGCAGGATGCAACCGCACGCATACTTGTATCAGTTTCCGGCTTGTTGGTACGATTTCAGGAACAAGAAGGATCGTTACGCCAACTATTGGGAAGTGAGTGTTAATGCCCTCAAGGCGAACCGCCGCTATACTCAGGATTGGGGCTCAAAAGTCGGGTATTCCGAAGAACTTTGGGGCTGGACCGCATGCGCCGGACGTGACGGATACATCGGGTTTTCAAAACCGTACAACGGAACTCTGGCGCCTTCGGCTGTTGTGGCGTCACTTCCCTTCTTACCTGAGGAATCGTTGAGTTCGATCAAATACATGGTCGAAACATATGGTGCTCGGATCTGGGGTAAATACGGCTTTGTTGACTCGTTCAACCCTCATCAGGATTGGTACCATGACGGGTTCCTGGGCATCGATAAAGGGAATGAAGTGTTAATGATCGAGAATTTCAGAAGTGAGGGTGTTTGGCGAAAGTTCATGCAAAATCCTTATATTCAAAAAGGGGGCGAAAAGGCCAAATTCGGTCCCGTCGTTCATGACAGATGAATTCGAACACACTCGCGATAACGAATAATTGTCGTTAGTGAATTGAAATCGTGCGCGTCGTTAATGCATGGTTCGGGCCTCCTTTTCCGGAGAAACCGGGCTTCGCCCTCGTGCATCGTCAATGCAAACCTCAATAAGGAAAACGACATGATTAAAACATGGCTTTCTCGCATCTTTGTCTCCCTGTCCGTGAGTGGGCTCGTTCTTGCGGCGCCTGCGTTGGGCGAAGAACTGCTCGTCAACGGTGACTTCGAAATCGGCACGCCGGAAGACGACAAACCCGAGACATTCGTCTGCAATGCGTGGCGAAGGCTGCTTTGGAAGGAGACGCTGCCCAACTCATGGCTTACCAACGGGAAGCGTGACCGGCCGGTCGGCAACGACAATCAGGCCCTGGAGTATCGCTGGGGCGCGACCTCGGTCTGTCAGTACTTCAGCGCCACGGCAGGAGAGACCTATCAGTTTTCCGTGGGCTATCTGAATCCTGGCCGGCCCGACAGTCGCTGGCAGCCTCGCATTCAGGTCGAATGGAGGGCCGCCGACAACACGATCATCGGCCAACTGGTGACCGTGGCCGAGGCAGACTACGCCACGGCGCCAGTCAAGACATGGAATGCAATTGACGGCAGTGCCGTGGCGCCGGCGAATACGGCCTATGGGCGAGTCCTGCTGAATGTGAATAACAAAGGTTCCGGCCAGTATTTCCAAAAGACCTATCTCGACAACGCCTCGGTGCGCGGCATGCCTGGGACCCACAACCTACCCGTCTCCTTTGCCAACTCTCCCTACGACATGGCCCTCGACGCCATTTCGGAAAGCAGGCCCTTTGACGATTCGTTGGCGGACTATGCGGACGACAAGGATGGCGACTCGCTGACCTTCACTCGGCTGAGCGGCCCGAAGTGGTTGACCGTGGAGTCGGACGGTTCGATGAGCGGAACGCCACGGTTCGCTGATGAAGGGGACAATCAACTGGTCGTCAAGGTCGAAGATGGCCGCGGCAGTTCGGAAACTCGGACGCTGACTCTCCCGGTGATCGGATTCTTGCGTCTGGGGAACCTGTTCGACGACGACATGGTATTGCAGCGGGACGCTCCGATTCCCGTCTGGGGCAAGGCCGTGGCAAACCAGCCGGTTCGGGTGCTTATGAGTACCGGGGAATCGGCCAGAACGACGGCCAGCGCGGATGGAGACTGGGCCGTAACGCTGCCTGCAATGAAAGTGACCACATCGGGCCCGGTCGCCATGTCGGTGATCAGCGGAACTCGGGAGCTTCAGTTGTCCAATCTACTGGTCGGAGATGTCTGGCTCTGCTCGGGTCAATCGAATATGTCATGGCCTCTGGTCAACACGGACGGCAGCAAAGAAGAAATCGCCTCGGCCGGGAACTCCAACCTGCGTGTGGTCACAACGCCCGATACGCGCGGCTCCACTCCCTTGGCGGATCTGGATGAGCGAGCCGTGTGGCAGTCGTCTAGTTCTGAGAACGCGGGCGACTTTTCCGCGGTGGGCTATTACTTTGGAAAGCATTTGCAGGCGGAACTGGCGATTCCCATCGGCCTGATCGTTTCGAGCCAGGGTGGCAGCCGGATCGAATCCTGGGCCACGTCTCTGGCGCCAAGTAAATCCCCGTTTTTATACAACGCGCGTGTCCACCCCTACACCCGCATGCCGATAAAGGGGGCTATCTGGTATCAGGCGGAGGCGAATATCAAGGACGGTTCCGCTTACACGGCCAAGATGCAATCCTTGGTAAGCGATTGGCGCAAGGTCTGGGGCGGAGACGATTTCCCCTTCTATTTTGTGCAATTGGCACCGTTTGATTATCGAGGCGACGTGGTTTTTCAACTGCCCGAACTCTGGGCGGCCCAGACAGCGGCCATGGATCTGATTTCCAATTCCGGCATGGCCGTCATCAACGACGTGGGAACCCTGGACAATATTCACCCGAAGAACAAAGCGCCTGTGGGCGAACGTTTGGCCCGGTGGGCGCTGCATGGAACTTATGGCAAGAAGGAGTTGGTACACACCGGACCGATCGTGAAAGAGGTCACACGGGCGGGAGGCCAACTGCGGGTCACCTTCGATTCCATCGGCAGTGGGCTAGCCTCGCGTGACGGCCAACCGCTCACATGGTTCGAGGTGGCGGGAGCCGATCAGGTCTACGTTCCGGCAACGGCCGCCATGGACGGCGATAGTGTAGTCGTTGGCGCGCCAGGGATCGCCGAACCGCAGTGGGTACGCTTCGCCTGGCATGAGACGGCCGAGCCGAACCTTATGAACGTCGAGGGGCTCCCGGCGAATTCGTTCGTCGTCAAAGCAGTAGGCACGCGGAGTGTGCCATAATCCCACGGATGAAGAATACTGCCGCTTGGGGTGCAAAAACTCATCCTGGCATAAGCCCTTTGTTGCCCGTTCTTCTGCGCCCAAAAACGTCGTGGGATAACGCTCAGCGTGTTATACTCGCATGCGAGTTTACGGACACTACGGGAGATTGTTTTCCCCTTGATCTGCCTGTCCGTCAGCTTGTATAATCATTTCTGTCGGTGGAAATTGAATTTCCTATCGGTCATTTTGAAGGGAACTCACTGGTTCATGTAGCCATGAGAAGAAACGATGTCCTCTACAAATATAGAACTCCCCAGGGTAGACACAACTGGGCTTACTGGAGAGAAGCACTGCCAGAGGTTTTGCATTTTATTTCAGTTGGTTTCCATCAAGGCATCTATTAGAAATACTGTATCAAAAACATTGAGGTATTACGTTATGAAAAAGTACATTATTATCCTTTTCATTTTGCAGCCGGTTTTGACATTTGCCCAAACCGGGAAAGTATTCGACAACTTATCGATGAAAAGCGAAATACTAGACATGGACCGGAAATATGCAATCTATCTTCCCCCGGATTATGAAACTTCGCAAAGAAGTTATCCCGTACTATATTTGCTGCATGGTGGCGGCGATGACCAAACCGGATGGGTGCAGTTTGGTGAAGTAAAATATATTGCTGACAAGACCATTAAAGAAGGCAAAACAACACCTATGATTATAGTCATGCCTGATGCTAGTTCAGGGAAACGTGGTTATACAAATGATGCGACAGGTGAGTGGCGTTACGAAGATTTTTTCTTTGAAGAATTTGTGCCTTTTGTCGAAAAGACTTATCGAATAAAAAGTGAACAACGTTATCGTGCTATTGCCGGATTATCAATGGGAGGAGGAGGAACTTATTATTATGCTCTGCATCGTCCTGATTTGTTTCAGACTGCCTGTCCGTTAAGTGCTTCCGCCCGGCCAATTGACAAAGAGGGAGCAAGAAACTACTTGCAACGAAGGCAATGACTGATGCTTCCGAAGAACAGGTTGAAGATTGGCTGAAAAAATATAACATACATGAGATAATCAAGAATATGCCAGAAGATAAGAAAAAATCAGTACGTTGGTATATAGACTGTGGTGATGATGATTTTCTTTATGAAGGTAATTCGTTGGTACATATCGCCATGAGGAAGAATGATATTCCCCATGAATTCAGAATTCGTGATGGAAAACATGACTGGACTTACTGGAGACAATCTTTATATGATGTGTTAAATTTTATTTCCATCGGTTTTTATCAGGGTACTGATTGACATTTCCGGGCATCTTTGAGAGCCTAGTGTTAATACACTTTTACTTGTTCTTAAAATGAAGTGACATTAATCGATGAATAATGTGAATCTCTACAAATATTGATCTTTGATCTATGGAAATACCTTCTCGCCAGCCAGCTAAATGGCTCAGCATGTGCTTGTCAAACGCGCATAGAACCGCTTTAGAACCGATAAATGAAGCAGGAAGGCTCTTCTGAAAGTGTATGAATTGGAGCGTTTTGGTGAATAAAGCTACAACAGTTTCAAACCTAGAACTATACCCCAAGTCGCCTTTTTCATGACCCGAAGAATACCGCGATCTTAGAGTGACATCCTGTCTCCAAAATGTCTCCGCGCATATCAATTTTGCCCGAAGCGGACCCGATAACAACGCTATTTTTCGGTGAAATGGGCAATTTGTCTACGAAAAATAGTACGCGATCGTCTGCGCTTGTCAAGGCAAGATGGGACCATGGTGACATTTAGCCTATTCTATTGAGCTATAAGCATTTACGCTCCTGATCCTCCAGATGGCAGTTTTGCTTCTTTTCTGCTACAATTGCCCCCATAAACAGACTATCCAGATACCTTGGAGGAGGTTTCAAAGGCTTTATGAACCAAAACATCGAAGTCATCACCTGTGCTGCTCCACTCATTATCAAGGCGGTCATAATTGCCGCCAAATACTCAGGAAGGGTTCGTAGGCGAAGCTTAGAACGCCTGGCGGCCATGGACATTGACGAGAAAGACAAGGAAATCCTCTTTCTCGAGGATAAGCTTTATCAACTGCAAACTCAAAATTCCATTCTCTTGAAACATGTTAATAAACATCAGAAAAAGCCCAGATACACACTGCGAGAAAGGCTGTTTATACTCTGGCATATGGAAACCTTCCAGATACCAAGGCGAAAGGTAACTGAGTATCTAGGTGTCTCCCGATCAACACTTTATCGGTGGCTTCATAAGATCCAGGATGATGATAAACAAGCTCGTATTCCAACCAATAAAACACCCAACGACATTGCTGCCCTGATCTGGGAAATGACGAAGGCTAACATTGATTGGGGAAGGTTCAGGATCTCTAACCAACTGGCTTTACTGAATATCTTCATATCAGCCTCTACAGTTCGTAACATCCTGCAAAGACCTGCACCTGACAAAGGCCCTGCTTTCTCAACTCAAAAAGACAGCAACGCAAAAGAAGAACCCAGACAAATTCCTGCCTGGTATCCCAATCATGTCTGGTCGATTGACACGACAGAGGTCCTGTGTTGGGGACTATGGCCCATTCACGTTTGTGTTGTAATTGACCATTTCTCCCGCAAAGTAATGGCTGCTATTCCACTTGAAGGACGCAATGCCGGATGGATCAACAATGCTTTGGAAAGTGCCATTGAAAAACATGGATCACCTAAACACATTATTTCCGATCAGGGCAGTGTTTTCACCGGAGACGTCTTTGCAGAACTGCTGGATTGCTGGGACATAAAGCCACGTCTTGGAGCCGTAGGCAAACATGGATCAATTGCTGTCACAGAAAGAGTCATCAAGACCTTGAAATATGAATGGCTCAAACGTGTATCATTCATTAGGGGCTTTGATCATCTGGTTACGTTGTGCGAGGAGTTTGAGGATTGGTATAACACCTGGCGCCCACATATGACCTTGGAGGGCCTTCGACCTGATGATGTCTATTACAGTAAAAAGCCGGAGAAGCCGAAACGTGATGCCAAAACGCTTCCATGCAACATTCAACAACATCTGTTTCGAGAAACAAGAGTCACTGGCTATCGCCTGAAGGACGTTGCATAGTCCTAATAATGTGCCACCCCCCTGCTGACTACCAAGACGGAGAAGGTCTCTCGCTAGATCAATAAATCGATGAAGATTGCCTGACGCTAGGTCTATCGATTGTGATCGAGACCAAGAATGCACTTCAGCGGTCCTGTTCATGAACTTGTCAAAGAACATTTACGGTGTATTCTGCGGTTTCACAGTGGTCCTATCTTCGGTTGACAAGCGCATATGTTCTTAACTTAATAGCTGCTCTATCTACATTCCCGTAAAAATGAGCAGAATTAACGGTAAAAACCGTTTGTGGCTTGCACTCAGGCACTGACCAGTTACAATTCTTACACCGGTTTCTATCCTTGTTTTTCATCAGGTATCTTTTCTTTAAGATGGCTGTACGCATAGACAGATTAGCGTGAATTATTGATTTATCAATTGCTAATTGGTATTGTCTTTATACAATCAAAGCGATGAATATACTTTTTTGTACTTTATGAGGTACTATGTCAGAGACACGAATTTTAGGCTTTTTGTTTACTCTTCCTATATTCCTTGTGTCATTAACCATTCATGAATATTCGCATGGCTGGATGGCTTACAGATTCGGTGATGATACAGCCAAGAGAATGGGCAGGTTAACCCTTAATCCTTTAGCACACATCAGTTTGATAGGCACGATTATATTGCCGCTTATTGCACATTTCGGCTGGGCAAAGCCTGTTCCTGTTAACTTTGCAATTCTTAGCAAAAGACAAATATTTAAGGTGGCGGTAGCAGGCCCTCTTTCTAATATACTGCTTGCCTCTATTTTAACTTGTGCTTTCCATGTCTTACATCTGAAAGCACTCCCAGCCTTGGGAAATTTTATATTACTGGCTATTTTGTTTAATCTCATTTTGGCTGTTTTCAACCTACTTCCTATACCACCACTGGACGGCTCTAAAATGGTTTATGCCCAATTAAAATCTCCAAAAGCTGTTAACGCTTATAATAAGTTTGCTCAATATGGGATGTTTATTCTTATAGGATTTTTAGTGTTCGGAGGGTTTAGGTTAATATTTCCTATTGTTGGCTTGTTATACGCATTTAGAGGGCCAACCCAAGTCAACTCATGAAAAACAACCATAGCCTTGAAAGTATCAGAAAAAACGTATTCTACGGTTCCGCAGAATACAGCAAAAACCAGCCGGATCTCTTTCTCCCGCATAGATTCCAATTGATCGCACCGACCAAAGTGAACGCTTTTCTTGAAAACGTCAAGCAAAGCCTGATTGAAGACGAATTTCTGCTTTATGTTCATCTGCCGTTCTGCTTTTCCGAATGCTTATTCTGCAACTCGTTTCCCCATAAAACCAGCCGGCAGCTCCAACAAGACTACTTAGAGAGCCTGCTTAAAGAGATCGATCTTTTTTCCAATACCGGATTTTTTCAAGGCAAAAAAGTAAAATGCATCTATTTTGGGGGAGGCACTCCCACGGCATTTTCCAACCCGGATCTCCAGCGAATTCTCGAAAAAATCAGATCACGAATTGATGGGGCCCAAAACTGTAATACAACCTGCGAAGCCCATCCGACCACACTTTCAGATCCAAACAGGATAAAGGAACTGGCCCATATGGGCATCGATCGGATCAGCTTGGGATGTCAAACCTTTGATCCGGACGTACTCAAACGCTGCAATCGATTTCATACTCAAGACCAGATAAAGACTATTATTGCCTGTGCCCAAGAAGCAGGCATCAAAACCAATATCGACATGATGACCGGGCTTCCCGGCCAAAGCTTGGACAGCGTCAAAAAGGACCTGGCCATTCTCGATACCATCCGGACCAATGCCATTGAATACATCCGGCATGAAATTGTAAATCCAATGATAATTGCCCTTTACCGAGAAAAACCGGACTTGGTAGTCACGGACGACAGCCTCTTTGAAATGGTCTATCTGACCCAGACCTGGATGGAAGAGCATGGGTACGAGCAAAACGGTCGTTTTAGTAATGAAAATCAGTGGAAATATAGATATTATTGGCTCAAAGAAATGCCGATTATTGCCTTTGGATCCCGGAGCAGATCCTACACCCAAAGCCTCTGTTATGACAAACATGAAGATCTATCCCTCTACATGCTATCAATTCAAAAAGGCATTCCTCCGGCAGCTCGGTATATCGCCTTTACGCAAAAAGAACAAATGATCCGATCCCTCTTTCTTAGCCTGCAACTCAAGAGCGGTCTTGACATCCAACAATTCCAAACCAGATTCGATGAAAATCCCCTGGATACTTTTGCCTCCCTGATCGAAAAACTATCGGAATACGGATGTATCGAATCGGATAAGCATTCCCTTCACCTAACCCCCAATGGTTCCTATTTTGTTGAAGATGTCTGTGACTATATCATGGACAATATCTTGCAGTACGGGCCCGGGGTTCACGTCAGGACTCCGCACTCAGAAGGAAGGACATCCAAACGGCTATAGGGGAGACTTTAAAGGTCATTTGAGACCCAATATGCCCTCATGCACAATCTATCGTCCTTTGAATATATAATTAAAGCATTCTAAAATCACGAAGTCAATTTTCAAAAGTCACTGTATTCAACGATTCTTTGAACATACGTTCCGACCTAAAAAAAGTCTGTTTCGGAGCATACCCTTGAAGCATAAAGATATTGTTTTCGTGCTCAAGTAATTTCACAAGTTGAATAAAATCCATATTTAATGTTGAATTATTTATAGTATTGACTAAGAAGCCCTCACTGTCTTTCGTTGCTTGAGCAAATTCATTCCTAATATCTGAAAGTTTGGACGAAGGATACTCAGCAGTTACATTGATTATACTTAGGGAATGACCGGCTTTATTTAGAAAAGTAACAATTATACTTTTACCGCTCTTCTTTTCTCTTTCCTGCATGTCAATAGGAGGTCTGAACATAAGGCCGGTAGAAAGGTCTTTCCAGAATTCATCTGACAATCTTGCCTCTAAAGGCAAAAGTTCAAACGATTTCACAAACTCATCGAATGATGGTTGCGGGTCTACTGCTATGGGGTAGACACAAGTAAGAGAAACAGAATCTCCATCAAGGATAAAGATAATTCCCTCATGCAATATTTCAAATTCTTCTACAACTTCAATATATTTATATCTATTTGCATTGAAACCAAGGAGGACGGTTTGGTTGTTTGTGATAACTCTACTGTTTTTTGAAGACAACAATCTACCGGCCAAATGGCTATTCAAGTAAGCTTCTTGAGATTCATCGCTTAAGATTTTTTTGTCAAAATAGTTAAGAAAAACATTATATTGCACAAGTCCATCTTGGCTAACTGATTGATAATTCTTAACAGTTCCGCCCATAAAATTCTCAATTGTATTTTGTTGGGGTATTGAAGGGAAGTATACAGCAAAGGCACCGCTCAATGAGGTATATTTGATAGGAACATCATTCAACTTCTCTATGAACTTTTTAGTTATATCCTCTTGAGATATGTCGCCTAAAGCACGTGAAAGTTCTTCAGCCATTATTTCAACATCAGGCTGGGGTGTTGGTTGCCGTGTCCGGCTATCTCTGAGTTTGAGGTAGATCCCTGAAGCTATAATTATCGAACAGATGACGGCTACTACTTGCCAAGTGGGTTTGTCTCTCATATCATTTCCTCCACTGTTTTTTCAAAGCACTTTGTAGCTGATTTCCGCTTTTGCCCATTTAGCAGAACTATATACCATATCTGCGCCGACGTGGAGCACGATACCATACCGATAAACGCTGTTTTTTCGAGAGGCGGTTAATAAATCTACAAATCCTCCAAAGAACCACCATATTTTTTCTGATATAGGAACAGCAGTAGGACAACGTGTGTAATGAGCTTGTAAATAACATTCTAAGAGAATTTCTTTACCATCTTCGACTATCTTATAGGTGAGAGGACCACCTGATGAACCCAGCCAATCATACGGTATAAATTTGCTGTGCCGACTGTCCCTAAGAATGTTATCTACATATAATTCAAAGTAATTATATGCGGGATACCCAGTGCCAAAAGCATCCTCTCGGGATAACTCAACACGGATGTTGTGTGTTTTCCATTTCACACGGCAACGTTGCCCTTTTCCCTCGTACTTAAATAGTAGTCGCTCCAAATTCTTTTCCTCCACAAAGTAACTTGTGCTAAATTATCTATTTCGATATGATTGTCGAGGCCTCCGTGCGTCAAGGCTGTTTACTCGCTGTTTGTATTGTAGAATATATCTCGATACCGAAAAAGAAAAATCCTATCGAAAAGCATCAACATTTGCTCACTTGAAATACGCTGTATATTATGAGGTTGGGAGTGTGTGAGTTATTTGGATATTTCTCATGGAGAATTTGGTTGATTGTTCTTATCTGTAGTGCTAAACTCATGTTTTCGGGAGATTTACATCACAAAGGAAAAACAAATAGGGAATAGCGGATGGCGAAAGAGAAAACAACCCCGGGCAGCGACCTTTTTATCGTTGACAATAGCGACAGGGATTGGAAGGTCTCAAATTATCTTTCTGAATGGGCGGACATAGCCAAAAGCTTTGATATAGCCACTGGATACTTCGAGATCGGTGCTCTTCTGGCATTGGATGGACAGTGGCAGAAGCTTGAAAAACTGCGAATCCTAATGGGGGACGAAGTCTCCAAGCGAACTAAGAAAGCTCTCTTAGCTGGGATTGAAAGCGTCAAAAAAACTCTTGACCAAAGCATCGAAAAAGAGAAGGAGTCCAATGAGTTCCTAAACGGTGTTCCTGCAATAGTTGAAGCCCTGAGAAACCAACAGATTCGATGTCGTGTTTACACCAAAGACAAATTTCATGCCAAGGCATATATCACCCACGCAAAACATGCTGTTGTCGGCCCATCAGCTTTGGTCGGATCAAGCAACCTGACTTATCCAGGTCTAACGAAAAATGTAGAACTGAATGTTCAACTGAGACGGGAAGTCGAAATACTGCAACAATGGTATGAGCGTCATTGGAAGGAAGCGCAGGACATAACAGAAGAGATTCTCAAAGTTATTGAGAGGCACACCAAAGATTACTCGCCGTTTGAAGTATATGCTCTAAGCCTCAAAGAGTATTTCAAAGGCCATGAGGCTACTTCAGATGAGTGGGAACAGAGCGAGTCGAAGATGTACGATGTTCTCGCTCGTTATCAGAAGGACGGTTATCACAGCGTTCTGAAGATAGCAAATACATGGACTGGTTCTTTTCTCTGTGATGGAGTGGGTCTTGGCAAAACATATATAGGAATGATGCTCATCGAGCGTCTGGTCAAGCATGACGGTAAACGTGTTGCTCTATTCGTTCCCAAAGCGGCACGCAAAGCCGTATGGGAGTCAAAATTCAGAAAATATATCCCTGAACTGTTAGAAGGTTTCTACAGCTTCAGGATTTGCAATCATACTGACCTATCACGCGAGAAGCTGACGTTTCAACTCGAACAAATACGCGAGCAGGCGGATGTGATTGTCATTGATGAGGCACACCACTTCAGAAACACAGGCCTAAAGGGCGAAAAAGATCCCTCAAAGAAATCCAGGTATTGGAAGATGTTTGAAATATGCACAGGGAAACAGGTTTACCTGCTCACTGCAACACCTATTAACAACCGGCTTACAGATTTGCAGCATATGGCAGAACTCTTTTCATGCCGCAAAGACGACGGAGACCCTAATCCTACTCACTTCAAGGATGCCCCACTGGGCATACACAGCCTGCCCGGCCATATTAGGAAAATGGAGAACGCGCTCAAGAAGCTGGTAGCTGCAAAAGGTGATGATGACTTTGAGAGTACCGATCTTGCTGAAGCCCAGCAGATTTTGAACGCTGACGATCTGTTCAAGAATATTGTGGTCCAGCGAAGCCGAAGTTACGTCAAGAAGAGTGTGGGGCAAGAGGAGGGACAGATACTTTTCCCTGATCCTACCGATCCGAAAGTAGTTGACTATTCGGTAAAACAGACTTACGGAAAGCTCCTCAGGATGGTGGAAGATGCCTTCAGCCGGGATAAACCACTTTTTTCTCTCGCCATGTATTATCCGTGGGAGTATTACACCGGCGACAAAGAAAAACTGAAAGAACAAATGATGGCGATGCAGACTGGCCGACAAAAACAAGTTGTTCGGCTTATTCGCACATCATTTCTCAAACGATTCGAAAGTTCTGTAGAGGCTTTCACAGCTTCCTGCAGGACACTGATGAAGAAACTTATCGCCTTTTACGAGGTCCATGCAGAAGCCAGGCGAGACAAGGATAGATTTGAGAAATGGCTGATAAGGAATAAAGATATCACGGGGCACGACCCGTATCACCAGAACGTCCTGTTTGAAGACGATCTTGAAGGCGAAATGATCGAAGAGGATATCATCGAACCGGAGTTCTTTGAGACCGCCAGAGAAGGCAAACTCGATCTAGAAGAATTTGACATATCCGAAATACTTGCCGATACGCTCAATGACCTTAATACGATAGCCGAATTTCTAAAGGAGCTTTCGCAATTTCAGCCAAAGCAGGACAAGAAGCTTCGTGCTCTAATAAAGCTGCTTAATAGCGATCCCGTTCTGAGCCAGCACAAATGCATGATCTTCACTGAGTTCAAGGACACTGCCAAATACCTTTATGATCAGCTAAAAGGTGAAGGCTTTACCGATATCGAAGAAATCGACAGCGAGACCAGCGGTGATAGCAGAGAGACCCTGATAAAGAGATTTTCCCCCTATTACAACGATTCGAGCAGCCCCCAACTTGAAAGTCAAAATCTCGATGAAATCAGGTTACTCATCTCAACCGATGTCCTTTCCGAAGGTCTCAACCTCCAGGACGCCACAAGGCTCATCAATTACGATCTTCATTGGAATCCTGTCCGGCTGATGCAGAGAATCGGCCGTATCGACAGGAGGATGGATCCGGATGTTGAGGAGGTGATAAAATCAGACCATCCCGAACAGGCCAAAATCCGTGGAACTACTCAATATTATAATTTTCTTCCCCCCGATGAGCTTAACGTGCTCCTGAGTCTTTACAGTAAGGTGACTCACAAAACGCTCAGAATATCCAAGACTTTCGGAATCGAAGGCGGCAAACTCTTACGCGCAGACGATGACTTCGAAATGCTCAAGAACTTCAACGCCCAATACGATGGCGAGGAAAGCCCACTGGAGAAAATGCACCTTGAATATCAAAAGCTCCTAAGCGAGAATCCCGGGCTCGAAGAGCACCTGAGCAACCTTCCCGGCAAGGTGTTCAGCGGAAAGGAGCATCCGCAGGAAGACTCGAAGGCCGTGTTTTTCTGTTATGCCCTGCCCGCCCCGGAAGCTGCCGCTCAGGATCGGGAAGAAGGGTCAGAGGAAACAGGCTGGACCGAAGAGGCCGGCTATACCGCCTGGTATCTCTATGACCTGAGAACTGAGTCAATTGCCGCAGAACCAAGTGATATTATTGAAATAATCCGCTCCGACCCAAAAACGCCGCGAATCTGCAAGATGGAAACGGAGACTCTCTCGGATATTCGCAAGAAGATTGAAAAACACATAACAAACACGTATCTCAAGAAAGTCCAGGCCCCGATCGGTGTCAAACCCATTCTCAAAGCTTGGATGGAATTAAATTAAGGGGAGAAAATGGAGCCCGACGAATTTCAACGGCTACGTTCAATAAAAACTTTTCCATCACTCGTAAAGTATTTGCGTGATGAACTTGACTGGCCTATCGAATCTGAAGACTTTGAAGACCTGACCTTTGATTATGAACCGGATGAACTGGGTATAAATGCTAAGACAGCAGTAAAGATAAATAACATCAAGCAGCTGCGTCCACTTAGCTCAAATCAGCCTTGGGGAATTTTCTTTGTCAATTTCGCCCCTAAGCGTTTACCTGTTGTTGTTCTAAGACGTGTGCTTCAGTCTCTTGTAATAAAAAAGCGTCAGTCAGCCAATAAAGCAACTCAGGTGAGTTGGCTCCAAACTGACCTTCTGTTCATTTCTTCCTATGGAGAATCTGAAGATCGGGCAATTACTTTTGCCCATTTTACAGAAAATAAACAGATTGGTGATTTGCCTGTTCTTAAAGTTCTCGGTTGGGATAAAGACGACACAGCATTTCACTTAGCAGACGCTCATGATTCACTTAAAGAAAAGCTATCCTGGCCGGATGATGAGGACGATATTGATAATTGGAGGCAATCGTGGTCTTCAGCTTTTATACTTCGTCATCGAGAGGTAGTAGATACTTCCAAAAAACTTGCTATAGAACTTGCTGATCTTGCAATAAACATTCGCAGAAGAGTAAATCAGGTACTTGTTGTAGAAGACACTGAAAAAGGCCCTATGCGAAAGTTAATGGCAGGCTTCAAAGAAGCACTGATTCATGATTTATCAGAAGATGATTTTGCCGATATGTATGCTCAGACGATTGCCTATGGTCTGTTAGCTGCGGCAATATCCAGACATGTCCCCGGTGAAGGTGTAGCCCTTATCGCAGACAACATTGCAGATATGGTTCCCGTTACAAACCCATTCCTAAAGGAGCTACTTGGGACATTTCTTACTGTCGGCGGAAGAAAGAACAAACTTGATTTTGATGAGCTTGGCGTCAACGACATTATTGACTTGCTTCGTAATGCTAACCTAACCGCTGTCCTTCATGATTTTGGTAATCAGAATCCTTTTGAAGATCCTGTCATTCACTTCTATGAGCTATTTCTGAAGGAATATGATGCCAAGAAACGAACGCAACGAGGAATTTTCTATACGCCTAAGCCGGTCGTTTCTTTTATTGTAAGAAGTGTCCACGAAATCTTACGCAACGATTTCGGCCTTGAAGATGGTCTTGCTGACATTACTACCTGGGGAGAGATGGCCGAACGCAACAAAGACATGAAAATCCCCAGCGGTGTCAATGAGGATGAACCATTTGTTCAAATCCTTGATCCTGCTACCGGTACTGGTACGTTTCTTGTAGAGGCTATTGATGTTATCTACAGGGTCATGATAGAGAAATGGGGAAATGTGGGACATATGCCCCTTGAGTTTTCTAAACTTTGGAATGAATACGTTCCCAAACATCTTCTCCAACGTCTCTACGGCTTTGAGTTACTCATGGCTCCTTACACGATTGCTCACATGAAAATTGGCTTGAAACTTAAGAAAACAGGGTATAGCTTCCAAACAAATGAGCGAGTCAGAGTCTATCTCACCAACACCCTTGAGGAACCTAAAGACATTTCCGGATACTTTGAACAAATGGCTCCTGCTTTGGCTCATGAAGCCAAGGCTGCAAACAAAGTTAAAGATAAAACTCCAATTAGTGTGGTTATCGGAAATCCGCCGTATGCTGTGGGCAGTAGCAACAAAGGAGAGTGGATTCAAAATCTGATTGCCGATTATAAGAAAGAGCTTAATGAGAAAAAACTAAACATTGATGATGATTACATAAAATTTATCCGCCATGGAGAGTATTGTGCCGAAAAGATCAGTGGAGGGATTTTGGCCTTTATTTCAAACAACAGCTTTATCGATGGAGTAACTCACCGGCAAATGCGAAAGCATTTACTTAACACTTTTGAAAGTATATATATTCTCGACTTGCATGGTAGCTCCAAAAAAAAAGAAACAGCTCTCGATGGTAGTAAAGACGAAAATGTATTTGATATTATGCAGGGTGTTTCTGTTAACCTTTTCGTAAAGAGCAACAGAAATAGAAAAGAAGAATTAGCAACAGTTTCACATAGCGATCTATATGGTTTGCGTAAATTAAAATACTCCTGTTTGTTAAAAAAAACCATTAATACTCTTAGCTGGAGTAACGTGGGCTATCAGGAACCATATTTCTTTTTCGTGCCAAAGGATTTTGGATCAAAAGATACTTATAATTCTTTTGTTCAGATAATAAAACTCTATAAGCAACATGGAAGTGGTTTAATTACTGACAGAGATAATCTTTTCTTTGATGAAAATATACAGAACTTAGGTAGCAGAATAAGTTTGCTTTTGAATGGAGAATACGATTTAGAATTTGAAAATAAATATAGAGTCGTTGATTCAAGTGGCTATAACTTAACAGAAAGGATAAAAAAGTTCAAATTTGACCCAAGCTGTATTCAAAAGTGTTATTATCGTCCATTTGATAAAAAGTTTTTGTATTATCAGGTAGGCTTAACCAGCCGCCCAGGATATGATAATTTTAAGCATATTATTGAAAAGAAAAATATCGCATTGCTCGTGAAAAGACAATTCGTTGGCAAGGAATATTCGCATGTTCTAATATCCGATTGTCTCAATGAAGTAAGGTATATTGAAAATGCTTTTGCTCATGCGAACGTTTTTCCACTTTACCTTTACCCCGAAGAAAATAGTCTGGCAAGCCAAGCTGGACACCTCGCCCGCACACCCAACCTGAATATGGAAGTTATAGACCAGTTAGCCGAAAGGCTTGGATTGCAGTTTACAGTAGAAAGAAAAGAAGACAGAAATACCTTTGCCCCAATTGACATACTTGATTACATCTATGCAGTATTGTACAGCCCCGCATACAGGGAGAAATACAAGGAGTTTCGAGACTGTAGTAGCAATACAGAGTTTTTTAACGTATCTTGTGTCCAAGTGCCGATGTTCCAATATAGAAACTTGAATCTATGTTGGAGGTTATCGAGATGCTTGGGCCAGGCGACTATGTAGC
>Ga0307379_10003537_pt1 | contig 22668 bp, 14 predicted proteins | sample UN2MG_FD_202237 | JGI IMG/M metagenome (GOLD analysis project Ga0307379, IMG submission 202237) | Soil microbial communities from Risofladan, Vaasa, Finland - UN-2 | ecosystem: Environmental > Terrestrial > Soil > Coastal area > Acid sulfate soil | place: Finland: Risofladan, Vaasa | collected... | reverse complement strand
AGCGAGAGGAGCACCTTGCCTTCAGCGAGGGAGAACTTGAAATCCGTCCCGAGTACAAGGTTGTCCTGCGGGCTCGCATTGATGTTCGCATCGACCGTATCCGTCGCCTTCAGAACGGTCAGGCCCCAGAGAAAACCCTCAGGTTTTCCTATCTTCAGCTTTCCCCCGTACACCATCTGCTGGAGTGTCGCAGGGTCGGACACGGGCCTCAGGGTCTGGCCGAAGAGAAGCTCCATTCCAAAGGTTCCGAACTGCGGAAGGAGGTGGACCCCGAAAACGCTCTTCCCGTCTATCGTGTAGTCGCCGAACGAAGGAGTCGTGTCTCCGAGCACAGCATCTCCGATAGGAGAGTATATGTCGAGACGGTAGTTGGAAACTCTCTGGCCGTCGGTCGAGGCGGCGTTTGTGAGCTCCACCGATGCGGCGTAGTCGACCGTGTTGAAAGCCTTGCCGTAGAGATACACATCCGCTGTTCCTGTATGCTGAACCGAGGACTGGTCGTCGTAGTCGTAGCTCACCTTCACGGTACCGTTGACGGTGAACGCCCTGTCTCTTACAGGCTTTCCGGTCACCGTAAAGAAGCTCTTGATCTCCTCTGAGTTTCCCTCCTTGTCCTTTACGGACATGGAAAGCACGTGCCTGCCGGGGACGGTCATCTCCTCGATTACGTAGGTGACGAGAAGGGCCGAGATGTTGGCCTTGCGCGTGACGTCCTTGTTGTCGACCTTGAGCTCAATGCTTCTTATATCAGTATCGCCTTCAGGGTCGTAGATCGATATCGCGATGACGACGGCGCTCCCGTAATCGACATCCGACCCTCTTGTCGGGGTGAGTATTTCAAGAGAAGGAGCCATACCGGCAAAAACAAGGCCTGGAAGCAGAATGGCAGAAATGATTACGACAGCGAGTATTACTTTTTTCATAGGGTACCCCCTTGTAATTTTCTAAAGAAATAACGCCTTATAATATCGTATTTCAATAGGAAACACAAGACTAAATAAGGCGCTATTGTATACTGTTTGTCACTACTATTTCAAAGAACTCTCGTGTTGCTCGCAACACGATGTCGCAAGCGACATCGTGTCGCTTGCGACACGAACGGCACGAGCCGACTGTTCCCCGCTTAAAGCTTTACTTCTCAAACTCTATGACGAGGTCTTTTACGTTTCCGGACGAGTCTTCAAACTGGAAACGAAGCTTGTGGTCTCCCTCGTTGACGATGTCGCAACCGGCGTCGCCTATGTCTTCCACCGTTATCAGGGTAGGGGTCGAGACACCGTGCTGTCCCTGGTTGAGGAGAAAGGTCTGGTCACCGTTCGTCAGCCAGACCTGGCCATCCAGCACCCACACGTGGGTCTCGGGCCAGTCCAACTCCTCGATCCCTAAGTTCGTCCCCTTGACGGATGCCACCGATGTGGGGGTCGTTACCTGGAAGTCCGTTCCCCGTTTCTTCGCGACCTTTGCCCACATCTTGCCGGCGGCGAGATACATCTTCTTGCTGACCTTCTTCTGCTGGCGCTTTCCCTCGAGCGTGAGCGAGGTATTGGGTTCGAGCTTCACGCGGCTCCCGTCGTCCTGAAAGATGATGCTCGTGTAGCTCTTGTCACCGGTCTTTATTCCGTCTCCGGGAAAGAGGAACATCCCGATCTTTGCAGCTTCGGTCTTTCCGGGGTTCGTCCTTGTAACGGTGACGTCTCCCTTCACCTCCCCGAAGAACGCGATGACATCCTGCGCAGCGAACAGAGAGGCCGGAATAATCATGATCAGGCCGAGCACAAGCAGTATAGTGAGTATATTTCTATTCTTTATCAGAGCCATACTAACCTCCAGATTTATTTTTAATGAAGACTTTTTCATCATGGACTACTCCCACCGGACCTTGTAATCGATATCCGATTCAGCGAGGCAGTTCAGTACGCTCGTGATCGGGTCTGTAATGAACACAGCACTGTCGTCGTACATCACCCATTTGAGCTGCAGTGTGGAAAGCCCTGTGACACCGATTTTTTCCAGCGCCGCCTTTATCGCGCCCTTGTCGAGTGCTGTAAGATCCTCAGGTATCTTTCCCTCGTAGTACATGAAGGGGCTTCTCGGCCCGGTCACCTTTACCTCTCCGTGTGTCGTGGTCTTGAACCCCGCAATCTGCCAGTAGTAGGTCTCTCCGTTCTGCAACCCCGCCGTGGCAACGAGCTCCGGCCACTTGTAGCTCCTGCCTGTGACCCTCGTATTCGCGATCGGGCTTCCGCCTGTAGGCCTGTCGTAGATATCGAGGCGCAGTTTAGTGAGGTTCGTCATCCACAGGAAGTTGAGCTTCTGCTTGTTCACGAGCTCGTTATCCGCAGGCGCGAGTGTGAGAAGATAGAGCGGGCCGACATTGATGAGTATGACCCTCTGGGCCCCTACAGGGGTACCACCGTCGCGGAGCTGGAAGGTCATGCGGAAGGCTCCCTGCGGTACCCCCCCTGTGTTGAAGATCGCGTCCTGTATTCTCGTGGGTATGACGCTCGTTATCTCGAAGCTTCCTCCAAGCTTGTTAAGTATGTTGTAGTTGAAGTATGTTTGATTTCGGAATGTGGTGTTGTACGGGTGGAGGTCCGTCTCACCGTTCAAAAGCTTGTCGCCCCCGATAGTCTCCACCTCGATGAAGAGCCTTAGGTTCCTTACGTCAGCAACATCCTGGAAATGGATCCTGAAGAGCTCGTAGTTCCTTCCCCCGCCTGTGAGACCGAGGTCCGACACGAGAAACTCGTGGATATTGAGTACCCCCGGGGTTACTGAGTCTATGGTTGCTTGCGCCATGCCGAGCGATACGGCGCCGAAAACGAGCAGCAGTCCCAGTAGCACGAAAAGTATCATCTTTCTTATCTTCATAGTACACCTCCATTGTAGGTCGTTTTATGCGGCTCCCTGCAGTCCGTCGTAAAAGTCAGGAACGTACCGCGTTTCCTTAATGAGCGCTTTTATAGTACTATAACATGAGAGGGCGGCGAGACAATACCAAAAGCCACCTCACCCATACATATATTATAACACAATCGGCGCTTTTAACAGTGATAATTTCTAAAAGATTTGCCGAATCATTCACCCCTATCAGCCCGGGGCCTCCCCCTGAGACACCTCCCGCTTCCTCACTATTGCCTTTCCATGTAAGCAAACAATATTAAAATAATGCCTCGGTTTTGTCAAACAGTTATATACAGGCCCCGGCCGCATAATACCATGAATATGATTATTGAAAACCTGAGGATAGAGATGTATTTTATAATCCGCAATAGAACGCAAGGAGAAGATTTGTCATGAAGGTAGCTATCGCGAACGACCACGCAGGAGTGGAGCTGAAAAAGGCGCTGAAAGAACACCTCGAGCAAAAAGGTATCGAGGTTCAGAATTTCGGTACAGACAGCGAGGAGAGTATGGATTATCCCGACGTTGTGAAAGAGGCCGCTCTTGCCGTTCAGAAAAAAAAGGCCGATTTCGGCATCGTAATCTGCGGAACAGGCATAGGGGTTTCGATTACAGCAAACAAGTTCAAAGGAATTCGCGCGGCCCTCTGCTACAACGTTTTTTCCGCGAAGATGGCGCGAAACCACAACGACGCAAATATCATTGCGTTCGGCGCCAGAACGATGATGGAAGAGGACGTGCTCGTGATGGTTGATACCTTTCTCAGCGAGGACTTCAGCGGAGAGCGTCACGCGAGAAGGGTCGACAAAGTATCATCTATCGAGCAGGATAATTTTCGGAAGGCCGAATAGATTAAAAACCGCAAACAAGCTGGCCCCGAACCAGTACGCGGATCCCCGCAGAAGCGACAATCACCGTTCAGGCACCTTTTCGGCAGCAATAAAAAAACACTCATTTGCCTACAATAAACTTGCACATCACGTTTTTTTGCCCTAAACTGATTACAGTAAATGTATAAATTCATCGCCAGAGAGTACCCAAAAAACATGATCTTCGTGATTATCGGCGCTGTCGGTTTTGTTATTCTCTTCTTATTCGACCCAATAGCGTTACAGAAAATTAAAATCCTCAAGCCATTTATCTGGCTAATAGGAAACGGCTTGATTTTCATATCGCTCAACAGGATGATGTTTAATTCTCCTCAGTTTATAATGCCTAAATTCTTGAAATATGTTGGAATAGCCATGTCCGTGACAGCTTCTCCTCTCCTGGTATACTCGCTGCTCATAGAGATACCCTTTAAAACAACCTATTTAGACAAAGGAGCGGGTAGCAAATTAATCACAACCGGAACCTATGCGCTTGTCAGGCACCCTGGAGTTCTCTGGCTTATATTGCTTCTCATCGGTTTTTTTCTAATCAGTGGCTCAAAAACTCTGTTGGTAGCTTTACCAATTTGGATTTTTCTAGACATTCTCTACATAATATTACAGGATAGGTACTTCTTTATTAAACAGTTCGGCGAAGCATATGAAAAGTATCAAAAGGAAGTCCCTATGCTCATTCCCAGCAGCGCAAGTATCAAACGTTGCATTTGCACATTTTTAAAAAAATAATCCCGTATGGAGAACACTAAATGGAAAAGCTAAATGACCTTCTAAAAGAAAAAAGAAATGACGATATATGGAAAAAATACTGCGGTTTTTTGGATTACACACTAAAAGATTTTATGAACCTGCAAGAAGACATGCTTTTAGAACAGCTTGATCGTTTGAAACACTGCACTATTGGAAAACAGATCATCGGAACAAAAGTACCAAAATCCGTAGACGAGTTTCGTGAGAAAGTGAAATTCACCGGCTATAAACATTATTCAAAATATCTGATGAATAAAGAGGAAACCGTGCTTCCGGAAAAACCGATCACATGGGCCCACACCTCTGGAAGGAGCGGAGAATATCAATTCAAATGGGCACCATACACAGAGGAAATGTTTCGAGTGTCAGGTGAAAAATCATGCACTGCTCTCATTCTCAGTTCATGTAAAAACAGAGGAGACATTGTTTTGAAGGAGGAGGATAAAGTCCTTTTTACAGTAGCGACCCCTCCATATGTATCAGGAATATGGATCCAGGGAGCAATGGCAGAGTTTAACATGAAGATGTTCCCGCCGTACGAAAATGCACTTAAGATGGACTTTCATGAAAGGATAAAAGTGGGACTAAAGTCCGCATTATCTGAAGGGTTAGATCTTGTATTTGGAATGACCTCAATCCTGGTAAAGATTGGCGAACAAATAGGGAACAGGGATAGTAAAAACAGGGGAGAGAAAAATTCAGAATCCTCTATCGGCATACAGGCTATCCTGCGTTTATTACAGGCATATGTAAAAGCTAAGTGTAATGGAAGGAAGGTTACTCCGAAAGATATCTGGAAGCTCAAGGGCATTGTATGTGGAGGGATGGATACTTCAATATATAAAAACAAAGTTAAACAACTTTGGGGGAAAATACCGTTAGAGACATATGGGTCTACAGAATTCGGTTTTATTGCGGTTCAACCCTGGAACTGTGAACATATGGTCCTCTATCCTGATGTGGCTTATTGGGAGTTCATCTGTATCGATGATTATCAAAAAATGAAGAGCGATGCCTCATATGCCCCAAAGACAATGCTAATAAACGAAGTAAAAGCAAATGAAGAATATGTGCTTGTGGGGACAAGCTACCATGGTGGAGTTTTTATACGTTATATTATCGGTGATCTTATAAAAATTGTATCATTAAATGACAAAGAGGCTCAACTCAATCTTCCTCAGTTGGTTTGCATAGCCCGTGTTGACGATTTGATTGATATAGGAGGATTCACCCGTTTGACCGAAAAGATAATATGGCAGGCCATAGAAGACACTGGTCTGAGCTATACCGATTGGACGATAAGAAAAGAGTATAATGAATCAAAACCAATTCTACATCTATATCTTGAATTGAAAGACAGCAACGAGACATCAAAAACAGTAACGAACAAAGTCCATGAGTCACTTAGAATGATTGATGAACCCTATCGAGAGTTGGAGAGAATAGCGGGTGTAAAACCGTTAAAAGTATCTCTGCTGAAAAAAGGATCCTTTCAAAGATTTTACGAGGAACGTGTTGCAGCCGGAGCAGACCTGGCGCACCTGAAGCCCAAGCATATTAATCCCCAGGATAATGCTCTGAAAAACCTTCTGAGAATGAGTTCATGGGAATTGTAATTTCCATCATTCTTTCTTAAAATTATATATTCACTAATACGATATAATAAATGTGGGGGGATAGTATAATTGCATACTCACTCTTAAGGATAAAAGACAGATGACACTATTAGCAATTACCATTAAAATAATAGCTCTATTATCCTATCTCACGCTCGCTTTCTTAACGGTCAAAAGTAATACAGGGAGTAATGTCCGCAGATTCTTTTCCATTTATCTTTTTGGCATGATTTTCTGGCAATTCACATCCCTCATGGTAAATTTTTCCAAAGACCCTGAAACAGCCATGTTCTGGTACAATCTCCTCTTGGCTGGGTTTGGCCTGCAAAGCGTTCTTTATTTTCCCTTCACACGAGCATTTCTAAATATAGAGAAACAAAAAACATTAACGTATATATCCTATTTTATTTGTGTAGTCGTTCTCATTTTCGGATTAAGCGGTCTGGGAAACGAAAGTGTAATTATTGGGAAAGGAGGGTACTATGTACCTGAATACAATCCTCTTCTTTATCCATTAATCGCTATCGGATATTTCTTCTGGGCGTTTGGTGTTTATAATCTAGTAAATGCGTTCATTAAAGAACCGTCTGCTCTTGTAAAAAACAGGATAAAATATCCACTGGTAGGTGCAATAGTGGTAATGTTCGGAGCAGCCTCCAATATGACATCTCTCCAAGATTACCCAATCGACATTACCTGCAACCTGATTAACGCAATGCTAATTGGATACGCGGTTTTTCGTTACAAACTGCTGGACATCTGGGTCATTTTCAAGAGAAGCTTAATTTATATTCTTACAACCGTTTTATTAATCGGCTTCTACGTACTCTGCGTATCTGTATTTGAACACTACCTTGCAGAAAGTATCGAATATTATTCAATCTGGTCAGGTGTTATTTCTCTCTTATTGCTCCTTTTTATTTTCTCAATCTTTTTTAGAAGAAATGCTATCCAGAATTTTTTTGCCTCTCTCTTCTACCGTGAAAGGCTCAACTATCAGAATATTCTCGAAAACTTCAGCCGTAAAGCTAACACAACTCTAGATCTGGAGATGCTCATAAACCTCCTTGTCAGTACCATGTTCGAGACCATGAAAGTAAACTGCGCGATTTTCATGCTCCTGGACACGGGTAAAAAAAAGTATTTTATCAGAGGAGACCAGTGTATTGATAACAGCAAAAAGGATGACTTTTCTATAGACGAAAATGATCCTATCGTTCAATGGGTGAAAACTTACGGCAGCCCCCTCTGGCGAGAGGAGATGAGAATTGACCCTCAGTATTCCCAGCTCCTGACAGAAGAAACATTTATTTCTTCGAAGCGAAATATATCGATGATCGTTCCCATTCTGCACAAAGAGGACCTCATCGGATTACTCATACTGGGAGAAAAGATATCCGGGGAGCTGTACAATGAAGAAGACATTAAATTCCTTACAACCGCCGCCAATCTTACGGCCACGGCGATCGCAAACTCTCTCGCCTATAAAGAGGTCGAGAGACGCCTCTCGGAACAGACACTCCTCTTTGTGTTGAGCAAGACATTCGGAAGGTCGCTGAAGATAGAAACAATAGTCGATTCCGTCCTGAAGATCCTCGTCTATTTTCTCAATCTCGATTACTGTGCAATAATCCGTTTCAGCGGTAGCGAATCAACCGCATCCGTTTTCTCACAGGGATTCAGCCCAGAGGTAAAAAATGAGATAGACCGCCTGAATGTAAGGTTTATTCGTGAGCACAAACATATGCAGCTAAATGGCTCGAACATCCTGCTCGACCCCGGAAAAATCTTTAGCGACAGAGAGGACCTCAAGGAAAACGACAGAGAAGTACTCCTCTCCTCTCTCTACGCGATCCTCGAGCAGGATAACGAACCGCTTGGTCTCATCGTGATGTCGGACTGGCTGGGTACAAACGAAGGAGAAGAGAGAGTCGATATTCTCCGCACAATAATTGCAATAATAACCCAGGGATTGATGATGCACAAGACGTTCTCCGATCTCGCGAGTATGAAGAGTTACAACGAGAATATCATAGACAGCATCAACACCATGGGAGACATGCTTTTTGTGTTCGGGTTTGACGGGAATATAAGGAGTGTGAACAGGGCAACATCCAACCGTCTCGGGTACAGCGAGAAAGAGCTCATCGGAAACGATATAGGAGTTATCAGCCAGAAAAAGGAAAGTTTCATAAACATACTGAAAAAGCGACGCTCCATCAAAAATTATGAGACGACATTTATTACCCGGAGCGGAGAACCTGTATCAGTCCTTTTCTCGAGCTCGGTTATTGAAGCCAGCTCCGGAAAAACCGAGGAGATCGTCGGAATAGCCCGTGACATTACGGACATAAAAGAATCGGAAGAAAAGTACAGGACGCTCTTCGAGGAGGTAAAAGACGTTATCTTCAGCTGCGACCTCAAAGGGAGGTTCCTGGACATCAATCCCGCGGGTGTCGAGCTTTTAGGTTTCAGATCAGAAGAAGAGCTTCTGAAGATCGACATGAGGAAGGAGCTTTTTTGCGATGAAACGGCATACGACACATTTCATAAAAAACTGATCAAAGACGGCTACATAACGAACTGTGAGCTCTGCCTGAAGAATAGAAACGGAAAAGAGGTGAACGTGATCGTCACCGCGAACGTAATAGGTAACGGAGCCGGCGATATTATTGCATATCGCGGGATATTGAAGGACGTCACTGAGCAGCGTGCTCTTCAGCAGCAGCTGATCCAGGCACAGAAGATGGAGAGTATAGGAACGCTCGCCGGCGGCGTCGCCCACGACTTCAACAACATCATGTGCGCCATTCTCGGCTATGCATCTATAATGAAGATGAACATGAAGGACGATCATCCGTTCTACAACTATCTCGACACCATTGAATCAAGCGCAAACAGGGCCGCGCAGCTCACCAATCAGCTGCTTGCATTTGCGAGGGCGGGGAAACCCAACGTAAAGGTTCTCAATATAAACATGATCGTAAAAGAGACCATCAACCTCATAAAGGAAACGTTCAACCGATCCATCGAGATAGAGAGCGAACTGGAAGATGACATTCTCTCCATAGAAGGGGACGCCAACCAGATACAGCAGATCATCATGAACCTCTGTGTCAATGCGAGGGACGCGATGCCGGGTGGCGGAAAGCTTACAATACGAACCGACGCCGCCGAGATCACAACCGAGTACGCCGAATCCCACCTCGGGGCAAAAGAAGGCGACTGCGTAAGGCTCACTGTGATCGATACCGGGATCGGAATTGACGAGAGTATTATCAGAAGGATATTCGATCCATTCTTCACCACAAAAGCTCCTGGCGAAGGAACCGGCCTCGGCCTCTCTGTTGTGTACGGGGTTGTAAAAAACCATGAGGGTTACATCGATGCAAGAAGCGAGGCCGGCAAAGGAACAATCTTCGAAATCTTCTTCCCTGCGTTCAAAGGGGTCAGGATCGAGGAAGAGGAGGTTGTGGTCAAACCCCAGACCGGCAACCGTGAGCTGATACTCGTTATAGATGACGAAGAGACGGTCCGTAATCTCGCAAGGGAGATCCTCGAAAAGAACGGGTATAGAACTCTTCTCGCAAGCAACGGTGAGGAGGGAGTCGAACTTTATAAAACATACAGGGAGGAGATAAAACTGGTCATCGTAGACATGATCATGCCGAAGCTGGGGGGCCTCGAGACCTTCCAGGGCCTGAAGGCAACCGACAAGTCTGTGAAGGCCCTTCTCTCTACCGGTTACAACCATTCAGAACGCGTTCAGGAGATCCTGGACTCCGGTGTAAGGGGCTTCATCAAGAAACCGTACAACATGAATGAACTGCTTCTCCAGGTAAGGAGAACAATCGACGGATGAGAAAAGGGTCAGTTCAACCACAACCGCTCCACCAGCTTCTCCCTCTTCAAGGTGGCCAATAGATCCTCCTGCGGATCAACGAGCAGAAAGGTTGAAGCCCGTATTGCCCTTTTACTTCCCTCTAGTTCCGGAACGTGTATAATAACGTTACAGCTGCCCTTGTGCTGTATGAAAATGTCCCTCAGCCTCAGGAGGCGGTCCTCGTCGATCTCTTTATCAAGGAGAACGTGAAGCTGCGAGATCTTCGACTTCTCGATCTCCTCAGGGTACATCAGCTTGTCCGCAAAAATCTTCTCTCCGTTCTTCCTCCCCGAAATGACGACCACTCTCCCCTCTTCGAGGTAGGTTTTATATCTCTCGTATACGCTGGGAAACACAACCGCCTCTATGCTTCCTGTCGTGTCCTCCAGGGTGATAAACGCCATCTCCTTGCTGTCTTTTGTTACAATTCTCTTACAGGAGATCACTATCCCGAACAGCATCACAGGAGACTCTGATGGAAGGTCCTTGAGATGGGAAACGTTTATCGCACCGAACATTTCTATAAACTCCTCATATTTACGGAGAGGGTGGGCTTTGAGGTAGAATCCGACCGCCTCTCTCTCATACTCGGATATCTCCGCCTCGATCCATTCGTCGAAGCCTGTCATCTGAAAGAAGCTGTGCTCAGTATCCTCACCCTCGACCTCATCAAAGAGCCCGCTCTGACCTTTGAGCCTGTCACCCTGGACCGATGACCCGTAGCTCATTATGCTCTCAACGTTTTTAAACATGGTCCTTCGGTTTTCACCGAGTCCATCCATGGCGCCCGATTTTATGAGGGCCTCAAGCACCCTTCTGTTTACAAGCCGCAGATCCACCCGTGATACCAAATCTAGGATTGAAGAGTACTCTCCGGCCTTCCTCTTTTCGACTATGACCCGGGCAGCGCTCTCCCCCACGTTCTTTATCGCGGAGAGTGCGTACCGTATGGATTTTTCCTCGACCTCGAACCTCACTCCGCTTCTGTTCACATCGGGTGGAAAGCACTCGATTCCCATCTCGCGCGCCTCGCTGCTGTACTGCGAGATCTTGTCCGTATCGTTCAACTCACCAGAGAGTAGCGACGCGAGATAGTACACCGGGTAGTAGACCTTGAGGTAGGCAGTCTGAAACGCAACGAGGGCGTATGCCGTGGAGTGGGACTTGTTGAATCCATACCTGCCAAATGTCTTTATCAGCTCGAATATTTCCTCCGCGACTTTTGTCTCTACTCCGCGTTTTTCAGCACCCTCAATAAATGTCTCCTTGGCTTCCTCGAGGATCTCCGGTTTCTTCTTTCCCATGGCCTTTCTCAGGTTGTCCGCCTCGGCCATGGTGAAGCCGCTTATGGTCCTCGCTATTTCCATTACCTGTTCCTGGTATACGATTACACCGTAGGTGTCCTCGAGGAGCGTCTCCAGGCTGTGATGAGGATATACTATCGGCTTTTTGCCGTTCTTTCTTTCGATGAACTCATCAACCATCCCGGAATCGAGGGGGCCGGGACGGTAGAGCGCAAGTACCGCTATTACATCATCGAAACGGTTCGGCCTGAGTCTCTTCAGAAGGTTCTGCATCCCGCTCGACTCGAGCTGAAACACCCCCATGCTCCTTCCGTTTGAGAGAAGCTTGTACACGCCCTTGTCCCCGAGGTCGAGATTGTTCATAATCGGCTTCGCAATCCCGGCAGCCGATATCCGCTTCAGGCACTGATCGATGATCGTAAGGTTCTTGAGACCGAGGAAGTCCATCTTGATGAGGCCGACATCCTCGAGACTCTTCGCCTGGTACTGGGTCGAGATCACTTCGCTCTTCGGATCTCTATAGAGAGGAACTATAGTGGTGAGCGGAACAGGGGATATGACGACACCGGCTGCATGCGTCGATGGATGCCTGACGAGCCTCTCGAGCTTCTTCGAGATATCGAAAAGTCGTCTTACCCTGGGGTTCTTGTCTGCGAGCTCTTCGAGTCCCTTGGAGGATTTCAGCGCCTCCTCTATCGTCATATCCTGACGCTGCGGGATCATCTTTGCAAGTGAGTCCGCATCCTCCTGCTTGATCTCCAGGGCCCGGGCGACATCGCGTACGACCGCCCTGGCCTTCATTGCTCCGAAGGTGATGATCTGTGCAACCTTGTCGTCGCCGTACTTCTGCCTGACGTAGCATATCACCTCGTCCCTTCGGTCCCCGTCAAAATCTATATCTATATCAGGCATCGATATCCTCGAGACATTAAGAAACCTCTCGAAGAGAAGCCCGTATTTTAAGGGGTCTACATCCGTTATTTCGAGACCGTATGCAACGATCGAGCCCGCCGCGCTCCCTCGGCCCGGCCCTACGGAGATACCCCGCTTCTTTGCGTACTGTATGAAATCCCATACTATGAGAAAGTATGTGCTGAACCCCATTGACCGGATTACTTCGAGCTCCATATCGAGGCGGGCCTTCACCTCATCGGTCAGGCTCCCGTACCGCCGTTTTACTCCTTCCTCCGAGAGCTTCCTGAGATATGACTCCGCGCTATGACCTTTTGGGATAGGAAAGTGCGGAAGGTGAATCTTCCCCAGCTCGATCGTCAGATTGCACTTCTCGGTCACCTCGAGAGTATTTGAGACTGCCTCCGGAATCTCAGAGAAGATCGATATCATCTCCTGGGGCGACCGGAAATAGAATTCATCCGTTTTAAACTTGAGTCTTTTCTTCTCTGCGACCGTCTTGCCTGTCTGTATGCAGAGGAGCACGTCATGGTACTCAGCGTCCCCCTGCTCGAGATAGTGAATATCGTTCGTGGCCACGACTTTGATCCCGGCCTCTTTCGCAAGCCTCAAAAGGCCTTTGTTTACCTCTTCCTGCTCAGGTATACCGTTTTTCATGAGCTCGAGGTAGAAATTCTCCCTGCCGAAGATGTCAATGTAGTCACCTGCGCGGCTTTTCGCCTCCTCGTATCTCCCGGCATTGATGAGCGACGGGAGTTCACCGCTGAGACATGATGAAGTACACAAAAGGCCCTTGCTGTGACCCGATAGAAGCTCTTTGTCCACCCGTGGTTTGTAGTAGAACCCTTCCAGATATGCGTAGGACGAGAGGCAGAGGAGGTTGTTATAACCGACTTCATCTTTTGCCAGCAGGTTCAGATGAAAGGCCTTCTCCCCCTTCTGTTTCTTCTTCCTCGAACCCGGCGCGAGATAGAACTCCTCCCCCACTATCGGCTTGACGCCGCTTTGGGTCGCCTTCTGGTAAAACTCGAGGGCACCGAACATGTTTCCATGATCGGTGAGGGCAAGCGCAGGCATCTTGAACTGGATTGCCTTTGCAACGAGATCATCGATCTTGCTCGCACCATCGAGAATAGAGTACTCGGAGTGTGTGTGCAGGTGAACAAACGGTGAGTGCTCGATCATTTCCCCTCCCGGTAATCGAACGCATCATATAAAATGGATTATAGTGCAGCTCTTCGGATATTTTATTATGCTGTAACTACCTGGGCTGACATGCTGCAAGTGGGCGAATAAGAGATCGAGGGTTTTTTGGAATACGTCCGTACAGTTCTCCGTAATATGACCTGCACGGCCCCTCTCTTCAAAAGCGAGTTTACATTTATAACGCGACCTCAAGCCCTTCGCGTGTCATAAAGACCTCTATATTCGTGCTCTTTATCTTAGCGGCCCTGCGCTTTACAACCCGCTCGATGACATCGAGCTCCGCATCGGTTCTCGTTGGATCGTGATGGTGCAGTGCGAGTCTCTTGACCCCGGCCTTAATGCTCGAGTGCAAGACATGCTCTATCGGGGAGTGTCCCCATCCGATCTTGGATGCAAGATACTCCTTGTTGGTGTACTGCGCATCATGGATCAGAAGGTCCGCACCTTTTATGAACTGCTGTATCTTCATATTGTTCATCTTTGCAGCTTTCTCCCCCTCCATTTTCGCAACCTCGTCATAGTCTTCATCTTCGGGGGTCCCGTCAAAAAGGTTTCTGAACGGCTCGTGATCATATACGGTGACGAACACAGCCCCATCCGCCTCTATCCTGTATCCCAGATCTATAACAGGATGGTTCAGTATCTTCGTGGTCACCTTAACATCATCGTAGAGAGAGATTGTATCTTCCTTCAGAATTTCATAGGTAATGTCTGCTGAGAGCTCGTCAGCTCGCATGGGAAAGTAGTTGTAGCTCATCTGGATGGCAAACACGGACTCGAGACTCTCGCCACCGATATTAACGGGACCGTGGACCCTGATTCTGTTTCCCGGAATGTAGATAGGAGTAAAAAAGGGGAAACCCATGATGTGATCCCAGTGAGTGTGGCTCACAAAGAGATCGAGGTTTAACGGACCCTTTTTCCGGTCCTCCTTCATGAGCTTGTTTCCAAGGGCCCTTATTCCGCTTCCTGCCCCGATTACGATTATCCTGCCGTCATCGAGCCTCACTTCGAAGCAGGTCGTGTTCCCTCCGTATTTTACCGTCTGCGCACCAGGTGTCGGTATCGATCCCCTTACTCCCCAAAATATCACCTTCATTCAGAATTACCGCTCCTCAAAGGAAGTTGTCCTGATGGCCCCCATCCCTGAAAGCCCTGTCCAGCTGCGAGAGGATACGAGAAGAAACCTTTACTCAGCAACCTGCAGAAAGACCGAAGCCTTCTCTATTTCAGCCGATATGGTATCAAAGATGTCATCCAGATACCCGTCGCTGAGGCCGATAGAGCTCAAAAGGTATCCCTCTATCTTTTTGGGATACCGGTCTCCGGAGAAGCCTATCTGGTTCAGGTTGCAGAATATATTCGCGATGTAAACCGTGGTTCCGATCTTGTAGTACTGTTCAGGCACCTCATTGTGGTTGTGATGGTGAAGAATGCACTCGAACGTTTCCGGCGAAAGCCTCCACTTTCCTGCAATCATCTTTCCCACTTCAGTGTGGGTGATGCCGATGATCTCTTTTTCCATGTCATGAAGCTGCATCTTCTTGAAATCGGCGAGCCGAATCGCCTTGAGGTAGTGCTCCTCGAAGACCTCGTTGAGAGGTATCTTGCCGATATCGTGGAGGAGTCCGGCAATAAAATACTCCTCGATCTGATTCATCGGTATTCCTATCTGCTTGGCGATGAGCTTCGAGGCCACCCCCACGCCGATAGAGTGTCTCCAGAATCCATCGATATTGAGAGATTTAAAACTGGAGTTCTTACGCATGTTTCCGAGAACTGCGGTAGAGAGTGCGAGGTTCTTTATCGTATTTATCCCAAGCATGATGATCGCATTAACGAGAGACGTCACCTTGTTGGACAATCCGTAGTACGCTGAATTGACAAGCTTGAGGACCCTCCCGACGAGTACGGGGTCGAGGCTTATCACCTTGTTGAGGTCCTTTGCCGTTACCTTCGGATCTTTTGTAACTTCGAGTATTTTGGCCACCGTAATGGAGAGAGATGGCATTGTATCAATATAGCGGTTCAAACGTATGAGGTCTTTATTCTCCATGAGGCATATATTATATAGGCATCCAAGTTAAAAAACAAGCAGAAGTTAACCAGCATCTGTAATAATTTTTACATTTTACTCATCGACACCAGAGCCTCTTAAATTTACAACATTTTGTCAGGACAGAAGGTAAATATATCGCCCTGGAATAGAGATTTACGCTCATTCCTTCATTATATATCTGTACAGACACGCATACAGAGAGTCGCAATCCCTGCAGGCACCTTCGTCCATGCTGAACTCTTCAAAGTCACAGAGCTGGGCATTCTCACTGTAATATGCCTCTTTGAGCCGGGACAGAAACACCATGTCTTGTGAGGCGAGACTCTCCCCCCCTCTTATCTTCTCCCTTAATCTTTCAGCATTCTTTATGGTCCTGTCTTTTTGTGTATTCGAGAGCTCTTTTTTTGAAGATGTATCCCTCGATAAGCGCTGTTTCATCCTCTTAAAAGAGGAGGCATAGCCGCCCCCGTACCGGGGCTTAATCCGGGCAAAGTAGTATACGAATCCAAACAGAAGACCCGCGAGGTGTGTGAAATGCCCTATGCCTCTCATCGCTCCCGTAAGTATCATCACGAGCTCTATTGCCCCGAATATAAGAGCCGCATACCGCGCCCGAACAGGGATCACAAAGAAGAGCAGCAGCACGGCTCCCGGAAACTCCAGCCCGAATGCGAGAATGAGTCCGAATATTGCGCCGGAGGCTCCTATCGTAGGTACGTACGGGGATCTCGCCAGGTTCCAAAAGAATGTCACCACTCCCGCCCCGACTCCTGTGAAGAGATAATAGAACATAAACTCTCTCGCACCCCATCGCTGCTCAAGACTCCTCCCGAAAAGAAAAAGAGCGTACATGTTGAAGAAGAGGTGGAGGGGGCTTCCATGAAGAAACATGTAGGTGAATACCTGCCAGACCCAGCCGAGTTCCTTTATCATCACCGGAAAAATGGAGAAGAGGGTAATTATAAGTCCATATCTCTGTGCTGCGACTACAACGACATTTTTTCCTTTTTCAAGGAACGACACCAGAATACCCTGAGGCGTGGGTATAGGCAGAACATTCGTGAGAAAATATACCACGACATTTACAATGAGGAGAAGAGTTACAGCACTCTTGATATCTATTCTGTACCGCATAGAAACAAACCTGTTGATAAACTGTTTATAATTTAGCAGTCCCCAAATCTATCTCTATGGTTTACCGCTATTCACCGGTTTACGCCCTGCTGCTCAATTCAGCAGGGTGTTTCTCTTTGTCCCTGGATAAAATGACCTGAAAAAACGGGTAATTTGCTAAAACTATGTCAATTATTTATCTTATAATTGTTTATCTTTATAATATGAAAGAAATTATAAAGATCAACCCCTATCGATATTTGTGAAATGAAGTTTATTGAACACATGGACTTGTGAATAACCTGTTCATTCAAGGTGTATAGGGGTAAACGATTCTATCCTCTCGGCTGATATAACGGTAAGTATCTCTTGGGTCTTGGGGTCAGGATAATCGTGTAAGAATACAACCCTTTTTATTCCTGCATTTACAATACTCTTTGCACACCATGAGCATGGAAGATGGGTCGTGTAGAGTGTGGCCCCGTCTATGAGGATACCGTAACGTGCTGAAAAGTTTATTGCATTCTGCTCTGCATGAGCACCGCGGCAGAGCTCGGAACGCTCTCCAGAGGGCACTCCCTCTCTCGAGCAGCCGATGTCCAGACAATGCGTCACACCCTGCGGAGCGCCGTTGTAGCCGGTAGACACGATCTGCTTGCCCTTGACGATAACCGACCCGACCTTCCTCCTCATGCACGTCGCCCGGCTCGATACCATTATGGCTATGTTCATGAAATAGGTGTCCAACTTCGGTCTGGTCACAGCCCTGGTATCTCCTTGGAGCAACCTTTGGGGATTATGGGTGATCTTTGCTATGCCACCAGCCTCGATCAGGCCATACGCTTGACTGAGTGAGCGATCTCTATGTCTCCCCGGTTTGGTCCAGGAACCGCGCCCCTTACCAGCAAGAGATTCTTTTCCGGCTTCACCTCTGCTATCCGTAGGTGCTGAATGGTAATCCGAGAGGCCCCATACCGTCCGGGCATCTTCATCCCTTTGAAGACACGCGAGGGAGATGATCCAGCCCCGATCGATCCACCATGCCTGAAATACTCGTGTGTTCCATGACTGCTCTTTGCCCCGGCCATGCCGTAGCGCTTCATGACACCGGTGAATCCTCTTCCTTTGGAGATTCCGGAAACGTCGACTAAATCGCCCTTCTTGAAGAGATCGATACTGACTTCCTGCCCGATCTCGAACTTCTCCAGTTCCTCTTTAGAGACCCTCGATTCGGACAGCTGTTTCTTCGGCGTGATATTCGCCTTCTTGTAAAGCCCCAGCTCGCTCTTCCTCGCCCTGCTTTCCTTAATATCCTCGAATGCCAGCACAACCGCACTGTAGCCGTTTTTCTCCTCTGTTCTCTTGTCTACAACAAAGCAGGGACCCACCTTTAAAACAGTTATAGGTATTACTGTCCCGTCCTCATCGAAAATCTGTGTCATACCTATTTTGTTTCCCAGCAAATGTATACCCATATCATACTCTCCAAAAAGCGTTCAATTTCACTAAAACCCCTCACCCATTCTGCTCAAAGACCGTATCTTCACGGTATATATAGCTCTTCTAAGAAAAACTTTCGGCTAAATATAACAACTTTCTTCTTTTATAGCAAGATTAATATGGCAGGATAGCCGGGAAGGATGAATTTGCGCACACAGGTTACAATATACTACTGAATACTACTGAGTGAAAAACCGGTAGTTCTGACTGATATCATTATTGATGGCCATGTCGCCGCGTATAACTTCAGGGTGCACGATGTAATTGATATTATACTGTATCTCGCCTCTCTGGATCCCTATGATGTCTGCGAGCTCCCCGCCTTTGTAAAGTGCGACAAGGCTCTTTTGCTGGTAGGAGGAGCCACCCCCGTACTCGGAAAGTTTCTGGTATGCGACCCCGAGGTTGTTATTCACTCTCGCCGCCTCCAGGACGATTCCCTTATGATACGCCCTCCACGGTTTGATTTCACCCAGACTGTTCACTAGATCGTCGTATCGCTCTTCCAGTATGAGGAACTCTCCGAGCGCCGAGCTGTACTCTCCCAGATGGAGCAGAGCGCTTCCCATGGCAAAGCTTATGTTCGGATTGTCAGGCATGGCCTCATAAAGCTTAGACCATTGACCCAGTGCCATTCTGAATCTTTTTTGATAGTAGTAGAGTACGCCGAGATTGTAGGTGAGATCGCTGCTCTCATACCCCATTTTCTTCGCCTTCTCGTAAAATGAGCGGGCGAAATTATAGTTCTTTTCACCGTAAAAATACACCTGGGCGAGATTGAAGTATGCCTTGACGTTCTGCTCATTCTCGTCGATCGCCTTCTTGAAGTACCGTATCGATTCCGCAGACATGCCGGGGATCTCCATCCCCGCATAGATCTCTCCAAGATCGTTATACGAGTCGGAAAGAAGCTTTCTGTTCCTCGTCTCCCAGGGATATATGAGCTCTCTTTTGTTCTCGTACTCAATCGCCCTCTTGAGAAGATCCTCCTGCAGCCTCTTGTTCTTTATTGCCTTGTAGTAATTAGCGAAAGTATAATGTGCATCCGGGTAGTCCGGATAGCTCTGGATAACCAGGGCGATGATGCCCCTTACCGGTTCGATCCTGTCGTTATCTATATAGTAAGCCGCGAGCCTAGTATACACCTCTTTGTTCACGTCCCGAGGATAGCTGTTCTTCAGCAGGCTGGAGAGGTAATCTATGTTTTCCTTGTCCTGCCGCATGAGGTGGATGCTGAGCATGTGAAAAAGAGGATCGCTGTTCTTCTGGTCCTCTACATACTCCCCCCTGAAGAGCTTGTATGCCGTATCGAGCCGTTCGGGCTCCTCTACTCCCCAATCTATGAGGTTTTCCCCTTTCAGTTTTTTATACTCATATACCCTCGGTTTTCTTTCTACCACAATATCATACAGCCGGTCCGCCTCTCCATGGTTTCCGAGTATATTGTACAGCTGGGCGAGGTGGAGCCTGATTTCAAGATTCTTCACCGTCTTGTCTGTAGAGATCCCTTCCTGCAGCTTCTGGAGCGCCTCGTTGTAGTTGCCGGAAAGCATATATTCCCAGCCGAAGTTATCGTACTCTCCAACCTTCTCATAGATCCTCACAGCTCTGCCGAAGCTTGTCTCGGCTTCCTCATATCGTTCATTCCTCAGAAGCTCGATCGCTTCCTTGTAGTACCTTCCAGCCCTCATCGGTCTGTAAACGAAAACCATGAAGAGCACAGTCACGATTGCCAGTATGACGACAAAGAGTCCCGCGACCCTGACCACTGGCCCGAGGTTCTCGGCTATTCTCGTGAGAGCCGTCGGTCTTCTCGGAATAGCGATGACCTCTGGGATCCGCATTCGCGGGACAACCTTTTCCCCCGTTGCCCCTTCCAGCCAGATGATAAGCTCGGTTTGCGGTACATCGCTTTTGAGAAGGTCGATAAGCTCTTCCACGGATTCTAAGGGGAGCGTCTCACCCACAATGATATCCCTTATCTTTGAAGCGAGAGTGGGATCAAGCTGCTTCAGCTTGGCTGTTATAAGGACAATGTCTTCGTCGGAGATCTCAATCTCGGATGCAGCACCCTGGGGGGCGATACCCTCAGGGGTGACACCCTCAGGGGTGACACCGCCAGCAGGCTCTTCCGGCCCCTGTATTTCCTCCTCGATTTCCGGGAGCATCTCCTCCGGCGTTTCTTCTTCGCCTGCCTCTATCTCCCCGATCTCGAGACCTTCGATTGAGAAAGCCTCCTCTTCCCCTGCAGGGGGGAGTTGTTCTTCTTCGAACGACTCGAGCTCCCCGAGCTCGAGCTCCCCGGGGTCGGGGATCTCGATCTTTTCCGTCTCCTCCTCCGCCGGCGGTTGTACCTCTTCCTCGACTGGCGGGGGAGCCTCCTCCTGAGCCTGCTCCGGTATTATGCCGGCCAGTTCTTCGGGAAGACCCTCTTCGAGTATAAGGCTGCCGAAATCAAAATCTTCCGGAAGGTCCAGTGACTCCCCGGGTTCTTCAGGCGGCCCGAGATCCAGGCCTTCCTCTACGACAGCCTCCTCACGGGCCGCCCTCTTTTCCACGGGGGCTGTTTCCACACCCTCTTCTTCCGCCTCACCCTCCACTTCCTCTGCCGGCTCGAATACGGCCTCCGGAGGTCCCTCCTCGATCCCCAGGTCACCAAGGTCAAAATCGTCAGGAAGGCTCAAAGCCTCCCCGCGGTCCATGCTTTTTTCCGGTTCCGGTACCAGGGCAGGCTTTTCTTCGAGAGCAGCTTCGGCCTCCGAAGGAGGCTCTATCACCTCTTCTTCTTCAATCTCAGGGGGGAGCTCTTCTTCGGCTCCTTCTACGACACGCCTCTCTTCGAGCTCCTTTTCCTCAGTAAGGCCGATCTCGATGTCCTTCAGCAGCTCATCGAGATCCGCTATCGTTTCAGGAGCAGCCTCCCCTCCCTCTGCGGGAAGAGGACCTTCTCTTGCTACATACTCCTCCTGACCGATTTCTCCGATATCGAGCTCATCTTCACCGATCCGCTCGAGCACTCTTTCAATATTCTCGATATCTTTGTTTTCGGGCACAACTATACCCCCATTAATAAAGAGAAAAGAGTATCCGCACTCCTCCTAAATATTATTATAGTCTATTTTATGAAATAGTTTAGCGTTATTACATCATTCCGTCTTTTACCGATAATGGGGGAGAATTCCGGAGCATATTTTGTCTCAGAGAACTTTCAACCCGCACCTTCAGAGGAAGGCGAAGCTCTACCATCGGTCAAAAGGGCTTATAAACATCCTGCAGACAGCCTCAGTCCTGGTGTACCTTTTGCTCATCTATATATCTGGACTGTCCGGACGCGTCTCGCACATGACAGCGCACCTGAGGGTTGCTGCCGCCCTCCTTCTCTACCTCGCTATATTCTGCATACCTGTCCTGCTCATCTTCATTCTCTCTTCGAATAAGGAATATATCATAGAAAAGAGGTTCGGGCTTTCCCGTCAGAAAAGAAGGGGCTGGTGGTCCGATCAGCTCAAGGCGTTTGCCCTCGGTACCGTCCTCGGATACCCTCTTCTCCTGCTTCTCTTCCTGCTTTTCTCCCGCGCACCACGATACTGGTGGGTGCTCGGAACCTGCGGCTTCTCTCTCGTCCAGCTGCTGCTTTCCTTTCTGTTTCCTGTACTGATACTCCCCATCTTCTTCACTCAAACAAAGCTGGAAGACGAACGGCTCGATGAAGATATACGCAGGCTTTTTTCCGGGGCCGGAATCGCTTTCAAAGGAATTTACTCTTTTAATCTCAGCGCAAAAACGAGACGAGAGAACGCCCTTGTTACCGGGATCTGGAAAACGAGGAGGGTTCTCATAGCAGATACACTCTTGAAGAAAAGGACAGCCTCGCAGATCATCGTTGTCCTTGCGCACGAGGTCGGGCACCATATAAAACGACACATGATAAAGCTCCTCGGGGTGAGCCTTTTTGGAACCGGGATACTGTTTTTTACAATCAACAGCATCATGCGTCTCTGGGATGGTTTTCCCGCCGACTTCGAGGCGACCCTCGCGCTCCTTCCGGTCTTCCTCCTCGTTGCAGGTGCGGTATCGGTTCCTGTCATGATCGGCACGAACGCATACTCCAGGCAAAAGGAGCTCGAAGCAGACAGGGCCTCTCTCGATTTCACTCGGGACCCTGATTCATTCATAACCGTCATGGCGGGCTTGGCGGATTCGAACCTCGCTCTTCTTCATCCGAATCCCGTAAAGGTGCTCCTTTTCTTCTCCCACCCTCCTGTCGGCAAGCGCATAGAGCTTGCAAAACAGTACGGTGCCGATATTCTTAATTGACGATGAAAAAACCATTCGTTACTATTGATCAGTTCTTGCCTCTTCCCTGCGGGACCTCTTCCCTGCGGGACCTCTTCCCTGCGGGAAGAAGGATGAAACCGAATACTGGAATTCTGGAGAATGGGCAATGGAAATTATTATCGCCGACCGAGTAAACAAGATAGGGAGCTACGCATTTGCCGATGTCGATGAAATCGTGGCGCAGCTTCGAAAGGAC
>Ga0307379_10003535_pt1 | contig 22674 bp, 19 predicted proteins | sample UN2MG_FD_202237 | JGI IMG/M metagenome (GOLD analysis project Ga0307379, IMG submission 202237) | Soil microbial communities from Risofladan, Vaasa, Finland - UN-2 | ecosystem: Environmental > Terrestrial > Soil > Coastal area > Acid sulfate soil | place: Finland: Risofladan, Vaasa | collected... | reverse complement strand
TACAGGCTCCGGTTCGCCCAGGAAACTGGCGTCTTCTAGCGGCTGCGGCTCGGCAGCCAGATCGTGCTGATAGCCTTGCGGGTCAGGCTGGAAGTCTTGCGGGTCAGGCTGGAAGTCTTGCGGGTCCGGCTGGAGGCCATATGGATCTGGCTGAAACCCCTGCGCGTCCGCCTCGAACCCGTGCGGGTCCGGCGGGAAGCCCTGCGGCTCAGACGGCAAAGCCTGCGGCGGCCGCGGCTGCTGCTGCGGCGGCGCCGGACGGGCTTGCGGCGGCGCGGCGGGCGCGCCATTCGGAGAGGCGGGCGCTTGCGGCGACGGGGCCCGCGGCGCCTGAGCTGCCTGCCGGGGCATGCCGGCCATACCGCCTTGCGGCATCTGCGGCGCGCCACTGGGCCAGGGTGCTTGCGGCTGCGACCTCACCTGCTGCCCATTGGGCCAGGCCGGCGCTTGCGGCATGTCCGGCAGCGTCGGTCCGCCGCCGCCAATGCCGGAATTGCTGCCACCTGGCGGCGCCATGACGGGAACATCGGGCATGGTTTTCGGCCGCAGTTCGACGATTCCCGCTTCGATCTGCGCGTAGATGCGCCGGAGCAATGGGCGGGTGTCGAGATTGAGCAGCGTGCCATAGGCGTTGACGACACGGCAGGTCTCGGGCCAGGGCGGCAACGCATAAAGCGCGCCTTGCTCAAGCGCCTTGACCACCTCGATAGGGGCGGCGATCTGGGCGGCGAGGTCTGTTTCGGACAGGCTGCTGGCGGCCCTTAGGTCCCGAAACAGCGCGGCCACTTCCGCATCATAGCCGGCTGGCATTTCTCTGATCCCGTGAATATCAAGACGCCGCCGACCGGCATCCGGCGACGGGTCCGCTGGCACTTGCTGTGGCCCCGCTATCATCGCGTGGCCGGCCCCATCTCCTGCGATCCTTCAGCTAACACAAGCCCAATGTCGGCGAGTTTGCAAGCCTTCGGGAGACTACCATAGTGCCGCGCCGATTGCCGACTCCTCGCTTACGCAAGTACCTAAATTTGCACGCCACTTTCCGCGGCGAAGTTCTTCAATTCTTCGCGAAGCGAGGTTTTCCCGGTGTCGAGCAGCGCATCCAGCCGCTGTTTGAGACTACCGGCATCGAGCGACAGCACCATGGCCTTGATCGGGCCCACGGACGCCGGCGCCATCGAGATCGAGCGGAAGCCGAGCCCGATCAGCGTCATCGCCTCGAGCGGCTTTCCGGCCATCTCCCCGCACAGCGTGAGCGGCACGTCATGTTTTTCCGCCGCCCGGACAATGTGCCGGAAGGCCTTCAGCGCCGCCGGATTGAGACTGTCGAAGCGATCCGCCACGCGCACATTTCCGCGGTCGGCGGCGAACAGGAACTGCACGAGATCGTTGGACCCGACCGAGGCGAAGTCGACCAGGGGGAGGATGCTGTCGAGCTGCCACAGCAGCGCCGGCACCTCGATCATGGCGCCGACCATCAGCGTCTTGGGCTCCGGTCGCCCATGGCGCTTGAGGATGTTCACTTCGCGGTCGATCAGCCGGCGGGCGGCTTCGAACTCCGACACGTCGGAGATCATCGGCAGCATGACGCGAAGCTCCCGCCCATGCGCGGCCCGCAACAGCGCCCGGATCTGGGTGCGGAACAGGGCCGGCCGGTCCAGCGCCATGCGGATCGCGCGCCAGCCGAGCGCCGGATTCTCCTCCGCCCCGGCGCGGAAATACGGCAGCACCTTGTCGCCGCCCACGTCGAGCGAGCGGAACACCACCGGCCGCTCGCCGGCGGCATCGAGGATCTCCTTGTAGAGGCGCGTCTGCTGGTTCAACCGCGGGAAGGTTTCCGAGATCATGAACTGCAGCTCGGTGCGGAACAGGCCGATGCCGTCGGCGCCGGACTGGTCGAGATGCGGCAGGTCGAACAGCAGGCCCGCATTGATGTTGAGGCTCACCCGCTGATCGTCGAGGGTGAGCGCGGGCACGTCGCGCAGCGCCGCGTATTGCGCCTGACGCCGCGCCATGAAGCGGACTTTGTCGGAATAGGCCGAGATGACCTCTTGCGTGGGACGCAGATGCAGCTCGCCGCCGGCGGCGTCGACAATGGCCGCGTCGCCCGGCTCGACCGCGTCGAGCACGCCGTCGCATTGGGTGATCGCGGCGATGCCGAGCGCCCGGGCCACGATGGCGACATGGCTGTTGGCGCCGCCCTCCTCCAGCACAAGCCCGCGCAACCGATGGCGGTCGTAATCGAGCAGCTCGGCCGGACCCATGGTGCGGGCGATGACGATGGCGTCCTCGGGCAGATTGCCCATGGCGGCGGTTTCCGTGCCGCCGGACAACAGGCGCAGCAGGCGGTTGGATAGATCGTCGATGTCGTGCAGGCGGTCGCGGAAGCGCTGATCGGGCATGCGCAGCATGCGCGCGCGGGTATCGTTGCGCACGCGCTGCACGGCGGCCTCGGCGGTCAGTCCCGTGGCCAGCGCCTCATCGAGCCGCCGCCGCCAGCCATGATCATGGGCGAACATGCGGAACGCCTCGAGCACTTCGCGGTGCTCCCCGGCCCGCGCCATGTCGCCCCGGTCCATCATCTCGTCGATCATGGTGGTGAGGTCTTCGATGGCCTGGAGGAGACGCTGCCGTTCGAGATCGACATCCTCGGCGATCAGGCGGGTCACCACGATGCGCGGCTCATGCAGCACGATACGGCCGAGCGCCACGCCCTCGGAGATGGGCTGGCCGGTGAACCGCGCATTGGTGTCGCGCCGCGTCTCCGCCGTGACCTCTTCGGTGACGAACCCGCCCGACGCGATCATCTCGGCGATCACCATCGCCGTGGTCTGGAGCGCCTCGACCTCCTCGTCGCTATATTGGCGCATGGTGCGATTCTGCACCGTAAGCACGCCGATCGTGTGGCCGCCGCGCAAGATCGGCACGCCGACGAAGGAGTGGTAGATCTCCTCGCCCGTCTCCGGCCGGTAGGAGAAGGCCGGATGATGCTGGGCGTCGGCGAATTGCTTCGGCTCCGCCTGCTCGGCAATCAAGCCGACCAGACCTTCGCCGGGCTTCAAATGGGTGTTGTGCACGGCGCCGGGGTTCAGGCCCTCGGTGGCCACCAGCTCCAGCGTGCCGTCGCGCCGCCGCAGATAGAGCGAGCACACCTCGGCCACGATATTGGAGGCGATCAGCACCACCACCTTGTCGAGGCGAGCCTGCGCGCTCTCGTGCTCGGCCATCACCTCGCGGAGGCGACGGAGCATCTGTCTTGGGGCACCAACTGACGCAGGCATAGCTACCCGTCCTCGCCGACCGGAGAAGCGGCGGACCTAGCGTCTCAATAGAGAGAGAGTAAGGCTGGCCGCTTCGTCCGCTAACGGTCTAATCCGAACAACGAATGCAAGGTCCGCACCGCGAGTTCGGCATAGGCCGCATCGATCAATACGCTGATTTTGATCTCGGATGTCGAGATCGCCTCGATATTGATGCCTTTTTCGGCAAGCGCGCTGAACATTTGCGCGGCAACCCCAGCGTGGCTCCGCATACCGACGCCAATCGCCGACACCTTGGCGATGTCGGTCGACCCGCGCAAGTCCAAATAGCCGATGGAGTCCTTGGAATCCCTCAAAACTTCGAGGGCCCGGTCGAGATCGGCGCTCTGGACCGTGAACGTCAGATCGGTGTGGCGGCCGTCCTCCGACACGTTCTGCACGATCATATCGACATTGATATGGGCCTCGGCGAGCGGGCCGAACACTTGCGCGGCGACGCCCGGCTTGTCGGCCACTTTGAGCAGCGTCACCTTGGCCTCGTCCCGCGCATAGGCAATTCCACTGACGACGTTTTGCTCCACGATCTCATCCTCATGGCAAACGAGTGTTCCAATGCCCTCGCCGGTCTCGGCATCGCCCTTGCCGGCCAGATCGGGCGCCTCGAAGCTCGAGCGCACGAGCACCCGCACGCCCTTCTGCATGGCAAGCTCCACCGAGCGGGTTTGCAGCACCTTGGCCCCTTGCGAGGCCATTTCCAGCATCTCCTCGTAGGAGATGCGGTCGAGCCGGTGCGCCTTCGGCACTACGCGGGGGTCGGTGGTGTAGACCCCGTCCACGTCCGTATAGATGTCGCAGCGGTCGGCCGTGAGCGCCGCCGCCAAGGCAACCGCACTCGTATCGGACCCGCCGCGGCCGAGCGTGGCGATGCGGTTGCCCGGCGCGATACCCTGGAAACCGGCGATCACCGCCACTTCGCCGTCGAGCATCCGACCTTTGAGTTCGTCCACCTCGATGCCGGTGATGCGCGCGGCCCGATGGGCGGCGTCGGTATGCAGCGGAATTTGCCAGCCCTGCCAGGACCGCGCCTTCACGCCGGCCGCCTGCAGCACGAGCGCCAAAAGCCCCGAGGTCACCTGCTCGCCCGAGGACACCACCGCATCATATTCGCGGGCGTCGTAATGGGCGGACGCCTCCGAGCCGTTCTGGCGGCGGGCCTTGTAGCCCCAAGCCTCCTCGACCAGCGACACGAGCTGGTTGGTCTGCCCGGCCATGGCCGAAACCACGACGGCGCAAGCATTCCCGGCGTCGACCTCGCGCTTGACGTGCGCCGCGACGTTGCGAATCCGCTCGAGATCGGCCACCGACGTGCCGCCAAATTTCAACACCAGCAGAGACATGACTGCTCACAACAGAAGGGCCGGCCCATTTTTCGGACCGGCCAGCAAAATTCCGCTCTTTCATACTGATTGGGGCCGAACGCCGCAACCATGGCGCTGGGCTCCTTGACAGGCAGTGAAGGCACGCGGCCAATGGCGCCTATGGGTCCTGCCAAGAACAGCTCAACCAGCGACAGCTCATCGACCGACAGCTCGACGACCCTCGATGCCGACGAGGTCGCCCGCTTCGCCAAGCTCGCCGACGATTGGTGGGACACGAAGGGGCCGTTCGCCCCGCTGCATCAGATCAACCCGACCCGGCTCACTTATATTAGGGACCAGCTCTGCACCCATTTCGCCCGCGATCCCAAGGCGCCGCCGAGCCTCTCAGGGCTAACGGTCCTCGATATCGGCTGCGGCGGGGGCCTCGTGGCCGAGCCCCTGGCACGGCTCGGGGCAGCCGTCACCGGCATCGACCCGGCGCCCGAGAATATTGCCGCCGCTAAAGCCCACGCGCACGGCGCCGGCTTGGACATTGCCTACTGGCCTGCCACTGCCGAAGAGGTCGCGGCTTCGCGCGACAGCTTCGACGCGGTGCTTGTCCTGGAGGTGGTCGAGCATGTGCCGGACGTGCCGGCCTTTCTCAAGCGGATCGCCCCGTTGGTGAAGCCCGGCGGGGTGATGATCCTGTCGACCCTGAATCGCACGCTGAAGGCCTACGCTTTGGCCATCGTCGGCGCCGAATTCGTCCTGCGCTGGCTACCCGTGGGCACCCATCAATGGGACCGGTTCGTGCGGCCCGAGGAACTGAAAACGGGCTTGAGCGCCGCAGGGCTCATGCTGAGCAGCACCAAGGGCATGGTCTACAATCCGCTGACGGATGTGTGGAGCCTATCCAGCGACACCGACGTGAACTATTTCGCCACCGCCACGAAGGGCTAAAACGTCCCGTCTTCCAGAGGCGCCAGCGGGAGCAAGCCTCGAAGAATGGCGGCCCTTCGAGGCCCACGCGGTGATGCGCGGGCACCTAGGGTGACGTATTTGATGGCTCAATAGCCCGGGGGACGGAACCAGCGCTGCTGGCCGCGCCGCTGGCGCTGCTGCTGCTGCGCCGGGGGCGCCTCGTAATAGGGCTGGAACAGCCGCCTGCGCTTGCGGCGAATTGGCGGGGCCTCGTCGTAATAGCCGTATTGGCCGCCATACCCTCGCTGGCCTGGATAGGCCGGATATTGGGGCGGCCGCTGCCGCTGGCTCGCCACGTTGGACTCACCGCCGGGCGAGACACCCGTCAACACCACCTGGGTATTCTTCAGGCCCTTCTCCTCGACCAGTTTGAACAGGGTCGCGGCGTTTTTCGGCGCCAGGCGCACGCAGCCATGGCTGGCGGGCGAGCCCAGACGCTTCGTTTCATTGCTGGCGTGGATCGCGTGGCCCTTCTTGGTGAAGAAGATGGCATGCGGCATGGCCGCGTTGTCCCACTGCTTGCTGTACCAAATCTTGTTCATCGACGAGGCCGTATAGGTCCCCGAAGGCGTTGAATAGCCGCGCATCCCGGTCGAGACGGGCCAGCTGTAAAGCTCGACGCCGTCCACGAACACGGTCATCTGCTGCGTGGTCTTGTCCACATCGACCAGCACCTGAGAGCTGGGCTCGGTGTCGACGGGGTCCGTGTTGGCAGTCTCGGAATCGGAGGTGTCGGATTCTGCGGTCTCTGGATCGGTTTGAGGGTCGCTCGTCACGGTCTCGATCTCGGCGTCGGTGGCCGATTCCAGCTCGACTGAAGCCGAATCGGCATCCGATTCGCTTTGCGGACCGGCGAGAAGCGACGGTGATTCGGTGGTCAGTGCCTCAGGCGTCGTGGCGTGGCCGGCCGGCTCAGCGCTCACCGGCGAGGCGAGCATAACCGCGAAAAGACCGGCGGCGAGCACCTGAAACGGCAGATTTCTGTGATTTAGCAGTTTTGAGAGGCGCATTTTTTCGTTCCCTGGTTACGCGCAAACCACCACCCGGCAGCCTTAGAATACAGGCTAACAAGGCCTTACCAGGGCGCCTCGCGAGAAGTTGTTCCGTATTTTGTACCGGAGGCCCCCAAACAAGACGTTACCTCACAATGACAAAACTATGATGGCAACACCTGGTTTCCAAACGCCCGGCCGTCAATTCTGTTCCTCGGGCAATGGCGGCAATGGCAGGGCCGGAATGCCCTCCTCATGCAGCGCCTTGGCTTCGTCCACGCTTGCTTCGCCGTAAATGCTTCGGGCTTCCGTCTCGCCGTAATGCATCTTGCGGGCCTCCTCGGCAAACGCTTTGCCCACATCCTCGGCATTGGCCTCGAGGTGCTCGCGCAGGCCCTTGAGGACCGCGTAGGCCTGCTTAGCCTCGCTATCTTGCGGCTTGCCGGCCGGCGCGGACCCATCCTCGGCAATGGATCCGCCCTTGCCGCGCAGCACCGCGGGCGCCATGGGCGCCTTTTCCACCCTGTCGCTGCCGCAGTCGGGGCAGACGATGACGCCGGCCTCGCTTTGCTCGTCATAGGAGGTGCCCGACGAGAACCAGGCGTCGAAGCCATGGCCTTGGTCACAAGCGAGCGCAAAGCAGATCATGACGCCTCCCTCCGCGCAGGCGCCGGGCCAGCGATCTCGATGTCGAAGGCGCGCCCGTGCTTGAGCGCCGGGATTCGCGCGCGCGCCGCCTCGGACTGGCTGACGTCGATGTCGGCAAAGACCACGCACGGCTCCTCTCCAGCCTCGGCCAAAATCTCACCCCAGGGCGACACGATCATGCTGTGGCCGAAGGTCTCCCGGCCGTTCTCGTGCAGCCCGCCTTGCGTGGCGGCGAACACGAACGCGCCGGTCTCGATGGCCCGCGCCCGCACCAGCACATGCCAATGGGCCTGACCGGTCTGCTTGGTGAACGCGGCGGGAATAGCGATGAGGTTGGCGCCTTCGGTGGCGAGAGCGCGGTAGAGCGCGGGGAACCGCAGATCGTAGCAGATCGTCATGCCGAGCCGCCCGAACGGCAGATCGGCGATCACCGCTTTGGAGCCGGGCCCGTAATATTGCGACTCGCGGTAGCTCTCCCCGCCGGGCAGGTCCACGTCGAACATATGCAGCTTGTCGTAGCGCGCGGCGATCTCGCCTACGGGATCGATGACAAATGAGCGGTTGGCTACGCGGCCCTCGCCCAGCGCGATACCGAGCGAGCCTATATGCAGCCAAATGCCGAGCTCGGCCGCCAGCGCCCGCAACCGCGCGAGCGGCACACTATCGGCCTCGGGCGCGACCTGCTTGAGCACGCGCGCCGGATCGAGCTCCATCAACGCGGTATTCTCCGGCGTCTGCACGTAGGCGGCGCCGCCTTTGGCCGCCTGGCGGATCAGCGCCTCGGCCCGATCGATATTGGGCGCGATGTCGCGGCTCGCCCGCAGCTGGACCAGCGCCGCGCGGAATTGGGTCTCCGGGCCCGCGCTCATGGTTCAGCAGGCTCGCGCAGCAGCCAGTCCTCAAGCTCGCCGGCACGCTCCAGCGCGGCAAGGTCGCTGTGGCCGCCGACGTGATGGCCGTGGATGAAGATCTGCGGCACGGTCCGCACCCCGCCGGCGCGGGCCATCATCTCGCTGCGCTTCTCGTTGTCGAAGCTCACATCGATCTCCTCGAAGTCGAGGCCTTTGCCGGCAAGCAGCCGTTTGGCCGCCAGGCAGAAGCCGCAATGTGGGGTGGTGTAGAGAACGATCATGATCTTTGTCTCGGGGCGACCGGAAGGCTCCGCAATTCGAGCCAGACTTTCAGTTCATGGTAACTGGGTTGTTAACCCGCTCGGCGCAAGTATTTCCGCTCGGAGCGCGACGTTATGCTCGGGGACTCGACGAGGCTTAGAGCACGAACGCGGTGGGCTCGACCGCGCGCGCCAGGGCCAGCACGTCGACCCGCGCCGCCTTGGCCCGTTTGAGCACCCGGGAGGCCTCAGCCGTCGCCCCCGTGGTGATCACATCGTCCACCACGATAATCCGCTTGCCTTTGACCAGACTGGCGCGCGGCGGATCGACCTTGAAGGCGCCCGCCACATTGCGCACACGCTGTTCCGCGGTCAGGCCCACTTGGCTCGCCGTCCGCCGCACCCGCCTCAGCACGAAACAATCGCTGGGAACGCCCGCCGCCTTGGCGACCCTCTGCGCCAACATGGCCGACTGGTTGAACCGCCGCCACCAAAGCCGCGAACGGTAAAGCGGCACCGGCACGATCAAGTCGGCGTCGGCCAGAAGCTCAAGCCCGGCATGGACCATCCAGCGGCTGAACAAAGCGAGCCCCTCTTGGCGGTCCCGATATTTGAAGCTCCGGATCAGATCGCGCATGGTCAGCGAATAACGCGCCACGGCCCGCGCCCGGTCGTAGCCTGGCGGCGAGGCGATCGCCGCCGCGGAGAGGGCCGGCTCGCCCGCGTCGTATGGCAGCGGCACGCCGAGCCGCGCGCAGATGGGAGGGGCGATGAAATCGACCTTGGCGAAGCAGTCGCCGCAGAGCAGGCCATGGCCCATGATGCGCGCGCGGCAGGAAATGCATACCGGCGGCGGCAGCAGATCGGCGACCGCACTCAAGCCGATGCGCCAAGACCCCATGCGCGAAGATAGCATGCGCGCCGGCGCCGCTGAGCGTTCCACCCGAAGATCTGTGTCGCTCGCTCCCATGGGGCCCATGACATATCAGATCCAAGGAATGCCAGAGTTAGGGAGACCATGAGCAACGCGCACCTGTTCGACCGCCGCCTGCTCCGCCAGCGCCGCGACCGCTTTGCCCACGAAGTGGAGGCCCGCGAATTTCTCATCGCGCATGTGGCGCGCGAGATCGGCGAGCGCGTCGAGATCATGCTGCGGAACTTCCCCTTGGCCCTGGATCTCGGCGCCTTTCATGGCCTGCTCGGCAGGACCGTCGCGGCGCTCCCCTCGGTTGGCGACATGGTCTACGCCGAGAGCGCGCCGGCCTATGCGGCGCTCTGCCCACGCCCCGCACTCGTCTGCGACGAGGATCTGCTGCCCTTCAAGGACGCAAGCTTCAACCTCATCGTCTCGGGGCTAGCGCTGCACCGGGTCAACGACCTCCCCGGCAGCCTCATCCAGATCCGGCGCGCGCTCGCCCCCGACGGCCTGTTCATGGCGGCGGCGCTGGGTGCAGGTGCGCTGATCGAGCTGCGCGAGGCGCTGATCGAAGCGGAAGGCGAGATGGAAGGCGGCGCGTCCCCGCGGGTGTCGCCCTTCGGCGACGTCAGGGCTTATGGCGCACTGCTGCAGCGCGCCGGCTTTGCCCTTCCCGTGGCCGACGCGGAAATCCTGAAGGTCGTCTATCCCTCCCCGCGCGAACTGATGCGCGAGGTCCGCGCGCTGGGCGGCGGCAACGTGCTCATGGCCCGGAAGCGCGCGCCGTTGCCGCGCCGCACGCTGGCGCGGGCGGAGGAGATCTACCGCGCCCGGCATGGCACCGCGGACGGCAAGGTCACGGCGACGTTCGAGTTTGTGTTCATGAGCGGCTGGGCGCCCGACGCCAGTCAGCAGAAGCCGCTTCAACCCGGCAGCGCCAGGCAGCGGCTCGCCGATGCGCTCCACACAAAAGAGCAACCGGCCGGCAACAAGGCGTCGTTCCCGCAAGCGCCCAAGAAAAAGACCAAAGAGAAGAAGACCGAAGAGTAGATGGGGGCTAGATAGGGGCTAGCTGCCGAGGGTGGTCCCAAGGCTCGACAACACGTTGACCACAACCCGCCTCCGACCAAGCTCGTGCCCGCCGCCACGGCGATGCCAATAAGAGCTATCAACAAGCCATATTCGATGGCCGTGGCGCCGGAGCAGTTCGACGCGAAGCGCCGCACGGCGTCTGCGAAACACGCTCGCGCAATCTTCCTCTGCATGATCACGCGCACCGTTCAGCGTCCCTGTGACAGTCCCAATAAACTTGGCAGGATCTGCTTCAGCGGCTCGTCCGCCGGCGGCATGGCGTAGGCAGTAAGCGCCTCGGGCCGCACCCAAGCAAGTCCCTGCCCCTCGTTTGCGGCCACATCCCCACTCCAGCGCCGGCACAGATAGACCGGCATGAGGAGATGGAACGCAGGGTAAGAGTGACTGGCAAAAGTTAAGGGAGTGAGTCCCGGAGCTGCGACATCGATGCCGAGTTCTTCTTTCAGCTCGCGGACCAACGCCTGCTCCGGCGTCTCGTCCGCCTCGACCTTGCCGCCGGGAAATTCCCAAAGACCGGCGAGAGGCTTGCCTTCGGGGCGCTTGGTGATCAGCACCGCGCCGTCGTCGTCCACCAGAACACAGGCCGCTACGAGAACGAGCTCGGGAGCTTCGCCGCCGCGCACGGCCGCTTACGACCGGTAGTCGGCGTTGATGGCGATATACTCTTTGGTGAGATCGCAGGTCCAAACTGTCGCGGAGGCCTCGCCGACGCCAACATCCACGGCAATTTCGAGCTCGGCGTGCTTCATATAGGCCGCGCCCTGCTCCTCGCGGTAGCCCGGCGCCACGCCGCCTTCCTTGGCCACCACGATTTCGCCGAACCGGATGGCGAGCTTATCGCAATCCGCCGCTTCGCCGGCCTTGCCGACGGCCATGACGATGCGCCCCCAATTGGGGTCCTCGCCGGCCAGCGCCGTCTTCACCAGCGGCGAGTTGGCGATGGACAGCGCGATGGTCCGCGCCGCCGCTTTCGTCTCGGCCCCGGTGACCGTGAGCTTCACGAACTTGGTCAGCCCTTCGCCGTCCTTGACGATCTGGTGGGCGAGATCGGTCATCAGCTCCGACAGAGCCGCGCGAAAGCCCGCGAGCCGCTCGTCGTCGCCGCGCGCGATGCGTGGCGCACCGCGCTTCGTGGCCGCGCCGGTGGCGAAGATGAGGCAGGTGTCGCTGGTCGAGGTGTCGCTATCGATGGTGATGGCGTTGAAGCTGTCCTCGACGAGAGGCGCCATGACATCGTGCAGGGCGGCGGGCTCGATGGCCGCATCGGTGAACAGGAAAGCGAGCATGGTCGCCATATCGGGAGCGATCATGCCGGCGCCCTTGGCGATGCCGTTGATGGTCACCGTCACCCCGTCGATCTCGCAGGCGCGCGTGGCAAGCTTCGGATAGGTGTCGGTGGTCATGATCGCCCGCGCCGCGATCTCATAGGCGTCCGCTTGCGCCTTTTCGGCAAGATCGCCGAAAAGCCCGATGAACTTGCCCGGATCGAGCGGCTCGCCGATGACGCCGGTGGAGGCGATATAAACGTCGGACTCAAGACAAGCCGCCACATTCGCCGCAGCGTGGGCCGTCTCTTTCACCGCCTCGCGGCCGCGCATGCCGGTGAAGGCATTGGCGTTGCCGGAATTGACCACCAGCGCCCGGGCCATGCCGTGCTGAAGATGCGCCCGGCACCATTCGACCGGCGCCGAGGCGGTCTTCGAGCGGGTCAGCACGCCGGCGACCGTGGTCGTCGGCTCGAACAGCGCCAGCAGCAAGTCCGTGCGCCCCGGATAGCGGATGCCCGCCGCGCAGGCGGCCAACCGCACGCCGTCGATGGCGGGCAATGCCGGCAGCCGCGTGGGCGCGAAAGGCGAGATCTTAGCCAAGGCTGAGCGCGGACCGCTTAGTGGTCCTCATTGTCCTCTGGTTCCGGCAGCGGGGGGGCCTCGCCACGCAGCGCCGCGTCATCCATGGACCGCTTGATGTCCGGATCGACGATCTCGATCTTGGCCGCGTCACGCAGTTCCGTCACCACGGATTGCGCCTTCTGCTGCACGAGCTGCGCCTCGATGGCCGACTTGACCTGGTCGAAGGTCGGCACGGCCTGGTCGCGTTTTTCCTCGACCTTGATGATGTGCCAGCCGAACTGGGTCTGCACCGGCTCGGAGACCTGCCCGACATCCAACGCGAACGCCGCGTCTTCGAACGGCTTCAGCATCTGGCCGCGGGCAAAGAAACCGAGATCGCCGCCTTCGGCATTGGTGTCCTGCGATTTCTCCTTGGCCACGGTGGCGAAGTCTTCGCCCTTTTTCAGCCGTTCGGCGACTTCCTTGGCCTCCTCCTCGGTCCCCACGAGGATATGCCGCGCATGCACTTCCTGCTCCGGCGTCATGCCGGCGATCTTCTCGTCGTAGATCTTCTTGGCGTCCGCGTCGGACACGCCGCCGGTGATGCTCGCGTCGAAATAGGCATCCCGCAGCGCGCGCCGCGTGTGATATTTGACCCGCGCGGGGAAGCTGTCGGTCGTGTCCAACTTCTCCTTCTCGCCGGCCGCCGCCATCAGCTCATTCTCGATGACATATTGCAGGAGGACGCGCTTGCGGTCCTCGGGGCGGTAGTTGCCGAGGCGAGGTCCGACCTCGGACGCGGCAAAATCGAGATCGGATTGCTTGATGTCGACGCCGTCGATGCGCGCCACGACTGTGTCGTCGGCGGCGGCAGACAGCGGCGCAAGAGCGGTGAACGCTGCAAAGAGCAGCAGAGATGACCAAGTTTTCACAGGAATGGATCCTCGTCTTCTGCTCGCCGTTGGCTCCGATTGAGGGCTGGCGAGCGGGTTGGGCGCGTCCCCCGCGTCTTCTTTAGCGTTGGCCATGCATATTGCCAAGCGGCGGAATTGACGGACGCTCGTTATTTCGATACATCTCGAATTATGGATACATTGAATGCCGTCAGCGCCCTCGGGGCACTCTCCCAAGAGAGCCGGCTCAAGGTCTTCCGCCTGCTCATACGCGCCGGCACGGGTGGCATGGCGGCGGGCGATATTGCCCGCGCGCTCGAAGTGCCCCCCAACACAATGTCCTCGCATCTTGCCATTCTCTCCCGGGCCAAGCTGGTCACCGCCCGCAAAGAAGGCCGCTCCGTCATCTACGGGGTGAACCTGGCCGGAACCCGGGAGCTGTTGCTCTTCCTGGTGGAGGATTGCTGCCAGGGCGAGCCATCCGTCTGCATGCCGGCGATCGATTCCACCCTTGCCGCGTGCTGTTCAAATTAGCCGGAGGAAACCACCATGAAGGTCGTCAGCAGCCAAGAACCCCTCAATGTCCTGTTTCTCTGTACTGGCAACTCGGCCCGGTCGATTCTGGCCGAAAGCATCCTCAATCGCGAGGGAATGGGCCGGTTCCGCGCCTATAGCGCCGGCAGCATCCCCACGGGAAAAGTCAATCCGCACGCCCTCAACCTTCTCAAACGGCTGAATTACGACGTGTCCGAGCTCCGCTCCAAATCTTGGGAAGAGTTCGCCCAGGACGGCGCGCCGAAGCTCGATTTCGTGTTCACCGTCTGCGACAACGCGGCGAACGAGGTCTGCCCCATCTGGCCCGGTCAGCCGATGACCGCCCATTGGGGCGTGCCCGATCCGGCCGCCGTCGAAGGCACCCAGGCCGAACAGGCTTTCGCCTTCGACGACACCTACCGCATGCTCAACCAGCGCATCTCGATCTTCGTCAGTCTGCCGCTGCAGAGCCTGAGCAAGCTGTCGCTCCAGAAGCATCTGGACGAGATCGGACAGACGGCTGGCGTCTCCAAGGAACCCGCCTGAGCCGCCTGCCCGGCAGCTTGCGTCGCGTTGACAAGGGTAAGGGCGCCTCTTATGTCTCAACCGCGTTGATCCCCGGCATTTTCGTCAGTTTTCTTGAGGCTTGACGAGGATCGGCGGGGAGCGGCTCGCGCTCAAGACACCACACGGCCTCAGGGGCTTTCTCCATAAAGCCCTATGGGACTGTCTCATGCCATAAGAGGCTACAGATCCATGCTTTCCTTTGGCGCCCTCGCCACCAAAGTCTTCGGCTCCGCCAACGACCGCAAGCTCAAGCCCTACGCGGCCAACGTCGCCCGCATAAACGCGTTGGAGCCTGAAGTCGCCGCGCTGTCCGACGAGGGCTTGCGCGCCCGCACCGTGGAGTTCCGCAAGCGCCTGGCCGATGGCGAGACTCTCGACGATCTGCTTCCCGAAGCTTTCGCCACGGTCCGTGAGGCCGCCAAGCGCACGCTTGGGCAACGTCACTTCGACGTTCAGCTCATCGGCGGCATGGTGCTGCATGAGGGCCGCATCGCCGAGATGAAGACCGGCGAGGGTAAGACGCTGGTGGCGACGCTGCCCGTCTATCTCAACGCGCTGACCGGGCGCGGCGTGCATGTGGTCACCGTCAACGACTATCTCGCCGCCCGCGACGCCGCCTGGATGGGCGCCGTCTACAAGTTCTTGGGTCTCACCGTCGGCACCATCGTACACGACATGAACGACGAGCAGCGCAAGGCGCAATATGCCTGCGACGTCACCTACGGCACCAACAACGAATTCGGCTTCGACTATCTCCGCGACAACATGAAATACGCGTACTCGGAGATGGCACAGCGCGGTCACTACTTCTCCATCGTCGACGAGGTCGACTCGATCCTCATCGACGAAGCACGCACGCCGCTCATCATTTCCGGCCCGCTCGACGACCGCTCGGATTTTTACACCACCATCGACGTGTTCATTCCCCAGCTCGTCGACGAAGACTTTGAACTCGACGAGAAGACCCGCCATGTGAGCCTGACCGAGGCCGGCAACGAGCATGTCGAGCAGCTCCTGAGCAAGGCCGACCTGCTCAAGGGCGGGTCGCTCTACGACGTCGAGAATGTCAGCGTGGTTCACCACGTCCAGCAGGCGTTGCGCGCTCACAAGCTGTTCCTCAAGGACCGCGACTACATCGTCAAGAATGACGAGGTGGTGATCATCGACGAGTTTACCGGCCGCATGATGTCCGGACGCCGCTATTCGGAAGGCTTGCACCAGGCACTCGAGGCCAAGGAGCACGTGACCATCCAGCCCGAGAACCAGACGCTGGCCACCATCACCTTCCAGAACTATTTCCGTCTCTACGACAAGCTCGGCGGCATGACCGGCACGGCCGCCACTGAGGCCGACGAGTTCATGGACATTTACAATCTCGACGTGGTTGAAGTGCCGACCAACGCCGACATGATCCGCCTCGACGAGGACGACGAGGTGTACCGCAGCGCCCAGGAGAAATACCGGGCGATCATCGAGCTCATCAAGGATGCGCAGAAGCGCGGCCAGCCCATGCTGGTCGGCACGACCTCCATCGAGAAGTCGGAGCTTCTGGCCGAGCTGCTCAAGAAGGACAAGGTTCCGCACAAGGTGCTGAACGCGCGTTACCACGAGCAAGAGGCCCATATCATCGCCCAGGCCGGCGTGCCCGGGTCGGTCACCATCGCCACCAACATGGCCGGCCGCGGCACCGACATTCAGCTCGGCGGCAATCCCGAGATGCTGATCGATGACTGGCTCGCGGTGCAGGCGGAGAAAGGCAAGGAGCCGACTCCCGAGGAGATCGAGAAGCAGCGCAGCGTGATCGCCGCCGATGTGGAAAAGAAGAAGCAGCAGGCCTTGGCGGCCGGCGGCCTTTACGTCATCGGCACCGAGCGCCATGAAAGCCGGCGCATCGACAATCAGCTCCGCGGCCGTTCGGGCCGTCAGGGCGACCCGGGACGTTCGCGCTTCTTCCTGTCGCTTGAAGACGACCTCATGCGCATTTTCGGCTCCGAGCGCATGGATGGCATGCTCCAGGCCCTGGGGCTGAAGGAAGATGAGGCCATCGTCCATCCTTGGATCAACAAGGCGCTGGAGAAGGCGCAAGCGAAGGTCGAAGCCCGCAACTTCGACATCCGCAAGAACCTGCTCAAATTCGACAACGTGATGAACGACCAGCGCAAGGCGATCTTCGATCAGCGCCGCGAGCTGTTGGGCGACGCCGATCTCAACGAGACCGTCGCCGAGATGCGCCGCCACGTGGTCGACGATCTGGTCGCGCAAGCCATCCCGGAGAAGTCCTACGCCGAGCAGTGGAACATCGAGGGACTGAAAGAGCAGGTCAAGAATATCTTCGATCTCGACCTGCCGATCGCCGACTGGGCCCAAGAGGAAGGCATCGCCGAAGCGGAAATTCACGAGCGGCTTATCAAGGCGACCGACGAGGCCGCCGCTAAGAAGGCCGCCGAGTTCGGCCCGCAGATCATGCGCCAGATCGAACGCGCCATTCTGCTGCAGACCCTGGACGGGCTGTGGCGCGAGCATCTCGTGACGCTGGAGCATCTGCGTCAGGTCGTCGGCTTGCGCGGCTATGGCCAGCGCGACCCGCTGAACGAGTATAAGACCGAGAGCTTCACCCTGTTCGAGCAGATGCTGGCGCGCCTGCGCGAGGCCGTGGCCGGACAGTTGAGCCATGTCGAGCTCGCCCAGCAGGACGACGTGCCGCCGCTCAACACCGCCGAGCTGCCGCCCATGGAAGCCCACCACATCGATCCGACCACCGGCGAGGACGAGTTCGCGCTGGAAGCGGCCAATGCCGGCCTGTCCGGCACCGGAGCGGGCGCCGGCACAAGTGCTGCCAGGGCCGCACGGGCGCGAAAAGCCACGGCGGCCGTCAATCCCGCCGATCCGTCGACCTGGGGCAAGGTCCAGCGCAACGCGCTGTGCCCCTGCGGCTCCGGCAAGAAATACAAGCACTGCCACGGCACCTATAGCTAAGACTTCCAGCCCGCACTAAAACTTGGGCGCTTTGCCGAGCGCCTCAACCGGGCCCCCGATCCTCGTGGGAACGGAGTGGGCGCTTGGGCCCTTTTGTCCAGACGCAGGGGACCTTCAACGCACATGACGCTCGACCAAGCCCTCGCCTTCGCCATCGTCATTAGCATGATGGCGCTGTTCGTCTGGGGACGCTGGCGCTACGACCTCGTCGCCGTCATCGCGCTGCTCGCCGCGATCGCCGCCGGCGTCGTGCCGCCGGACAAGGCCTTCACCGGCTTCAGCGACGACATCGTCATCATCGTGGCCAGCGCGCTGCTGGTCAGCGCCGCCGTGGCGCGGTCCGGCGTCGTCGAGCGCGTTGTGCGTAAGCTCGGCCCCCACCTCACCACCATCAATCGGCAGCTCTTCGCGCTGGTTGGCTCTGTCACCGCGCTCTCTGGCTTCGTCAAGAACATCGGTGCGCTGGCCATGCTCATGCCCATCGCCTTCCAGCTTGCGAGGCGCACCGGAACATCGCCGTCATCCCTGCTGATGCCGATGTCGTTCGGCGCCCTGCTCGGCGGTATCGTCACGCTCGTCGGCACATCGCCCAACATCATCGTGTCGCGCGTGCGCGAGCAGATCCTCGGCGAGCCGTTCCAAATGTTTGATTTTACGCCCGTGGGCGCCTGCCTCGCCGTCATCGGCTTCGTGTTCCTGATGTTTGGCTGGCGACTCCTGCCCAAGGACCGCAAGGGCGCAGTGTCGATGGACGCAGCTTTCAACCTCGAAGGCTACACGACCGAAGTGGAAGTGCCGGAGGACTCGCCCGCCGTGGGCCTGACCGTGAAGGCGTTGGAAGAGCTTGGCGAGAACGAGATCGAGGTCATCACCCTGCTCCGAGGCACTACCAGGCGCTACGAGCCGGCCGGCAACGCGGTCGTCAAGGCCGGCGACATTCTCATTTTGCGCGGCGAGCCGTCCGCGCTGGAACGCATCGTGGTGCTGGAGAAGCTGAAGCTCACCCGCGACGAGACGACCAAAGCCAAGGACACACCCACCGACCAGATGGGCGTCATGGAGGCCGTGATCACCCCCGCCTCACAGCTCATCGGTTCATCGGTGGGCCAGCTCAAGCTGTTCGACCACTACGGCGTAAATCTGCTCGCTGTGAGCCGCACGGGGCGGCGCATCGCCAACCGCCTGCGCACCGTGAAGCTGAGAGCGGGTGACGTCATCGTGTTGCGCGGCAACCTCACCGTCATGCCCGAAACGCTCGGCGAACTGCATTGCCTGCCGCTGGCCGAGCGAGACCTGAACATCGGCCGCAAGGGCAGCCTGCTGCCGCTCGGCGTGCTTGCATGCGCCATGGCGCTGGTCGCCTTCAATCTCGTCTCCGTCGCCATCGCCTTCTTCGGCGCCGCCGTGATCATCCTTGTCACCCGCTCGCTCTCTCTGCGCGAGGCCTATGACGTCGTCGAGTGGCCGATCCTCATCATGCTCGGCGCGCTGATCCCGGTGAGCGACGCGCTCCGCACCACCGGCGGCACCGACCTCATTGCCGGCTGGCTCTCGATCGCCGCGGGTCAGCTTCCCGCGCTCGGCGCGCTCGCACTCATCATGGCGGCGGCCATGGCGGTGACGCCATTCATGAACAACGCCGCGACCGTGCTCATCATGGCGCCCATCGCGGCGACCTTTGCCGCAAGCCTGGGCCGCAATCCGGACCCGTTCTTGATGGCCGTGGCGATCGGCGCGGCATGCGAGTTCCTCACGCCGATCGGGCATCAGTGCAACACGCTGGTGATGGGGCCCGGCGGCTACCGCTTCGGCGACTATTGGCGGCTCGGCCTGCCGCTATCGATCATCGTGCTGATCTTCGGCACACCGCTCGTCGCCTATTTCTGGCCGCTCTAGCGTTCACGAGCTGCCGGCGACGCCGGACGGACAGCGTTCCTCTACCGCCTGGCCTACGGTCGCGGCACTCCCCGCCTCGAACACGTAGCGCCCGTCGCACACGCCGACCGCCGGCGGCACCTTGTCCGTCTCGAACAGGTCGTAGCCTTGTTTGAGGTCGGCCCAGAAGCCGCTCCATTTGTCACCCTTGCGAAGCCGCAGGTTCCGCTCGGTCATGCGGAACGGAAAGGCATGCACCGGAATGCGCGCCTGGCCCTGGTCGAGCGCCGCGGTGACCAACCCCCAGATCTCGTCGACCACGGCGTCGGTCACGGCATAACAACCGATCGACGCACAGCCGCCATGCACCATGAGAAACGAGCCGGTGCGGCCCTTGCCGCGGTCATACACATTGGGAAAGCCGAGATTGAAGGACAGATGCATGCGGCTATTCGGACTGAGCTGCTCCTTGGCGACCGTATAGAAGCCCTCCGGCGCCTGCCGGTCGCCTTCTTTCAGCTTCGGTCCGAGCCGCCCCGACCACATGCACATCGGATAGGTCGCGAATAGCTCGAAGCGCCCGTCCTTCTCGACCCAAAGCTCCAGCTCCGACTCAAGCTTGAACACGCGGATATAGACCGGCACGCCTGGCGCGATCCCCGCCGCCGCGAGCCGTGCGTCGAGCCGGGCCAGGTCCGGCGTGCCCGGTAGCGCCTCGCCTGCGCGGTGACGCGTCTTGTTCTCGGCGCGCTGCATGTTGATGTGAACACGGTCGATGAGCTTCCGACCTTGCGGGCTGAACAAAAAATAGCCGCCGGCGGCGAGGGCCACGAGAACAAGGGAGACGAGGAGGTGCCGCAACATCACCGCTCACTGAAAGCCGGACTGAAAAGGCGAGACGATGGAGTATAGCGCGAGACGAACACCTGTCCCCGCGCGCCGGCGCGAAAGACTATTTTTTCTTCTTGTCGCTCGTGACAGACGGCGTCGCGGGGCCGAGCGTCATGGCGCGATAGACCGGCGTGACCGAGCCGAAGCTCAAGCCCATGACGCTGCCGAGCGGCTTGGCCAGTGAGGCGTGCGACATGACCTTCTTGCCGTCATCCTTCGGCGGCGTGAATGCCACCACCGGCAGCTTCCGGTAAGCCGGGCACGCGCCCGCCGGGCTCGGCCTGACATTGCCGTTGAAGGCCGCGTTCACGAGATAGCGCTTCTCGCACACCGCCACGGTCGGCGGCAGCCGCGTCGTCTCGAAATAATCGTAGCCTTCTTTCAGGTTCCGCCAGAAATCGTACCAATCATCCTTGCGATGCGCCGCCAGGTTGGCAGCCGTCATGCGGAAGGGATAGGCCTGGACCTGGAACGACGCCTGGCCCGCGTTCAGCGCGTCGCGCGCCAGGATGTAGATTTCCTCGATGACCGCATCCGTCATGGCGTAGCAGCCGGCCGACGTGCAATCGCCATGCACCATCAGGTTGGAGCCGGTGCGGCCTAACGAGCGGTCATAGGCATTGGGGAATCCAATATTGAACGAGAGGTGATATTTGCTGCGCGGATTCAGCTGGTCGCGGTTGATCAGATAAAACCCTTCCGGCGCTTGCCGGTCGCCTTGCTTCACTTTCGGCCCGAGGCCGCCGGAATAGGCGCAGATCGGATAGGTCTTAAAGTGGTAGTAGCGCCCGTCGTCCTTCTGCTTCCAGACCTCGAGCTCGGACTCGCCCTTGAAGATGCGAACGAGGATGGGCTGATCCTCGCTCATGCCCTTCTCGGCGAGCAGAGCGCGCGTCTGCGGCGACAGCGGCTTCATGTAAGGCGGAGAGAATTGACCACAGCCAGCGAGCACGGCGGACATAGCCACCATGGTCACCGCAAGAACGGCCGTGATAAACCTTGAACGAAGCATACGCAGTGCCCCTCGCGCACCTCGGCCAAGATCTGTTCGATGGGTTAAGGCAAAGTTAGCGCGACCCCCGCGCCAAACCTTCAGCTTCCCCCGATTAGGCCCTTGAATTATACGCCTGGCAGGACCCGAGGTGGACTAAAAAAAAGGCGCTTTTTGGGGTGGCCGCCCGGCCTCAGACGGCCCGGCCCATATGGCCTTAAACGGCCCGGCCCATGGCGAGGAACTTTTCGCGCCTTTGCTTGCGAATCTCGTCCGGCGCAAGGTCGTCATACTCGGACAGGGCCTGGACCAGGACATCGCCCGCGGCCTTGACCACGCCAACCGCGTCCCGATGGGCCCCGCCGACCGGCTCGGGGATGATTCCATCGACAATTCCGAGCCTTAGCAGGTCTTGAGCGGTAATTTTCATGTTTGTGGCGGCATCCACGGCCCGGCTCGAATCGCGCCACAGGATCGAGGCGGCCGCCTCCGGAGAAGCCACCGTATAGATCGAATGCTCCAGCATATAGATGCGATTTGCCGTGGCGAGCGCCACCGCGCCGCCCGACCCGCCCTCGCCGATGATGAGCGACAAGAGGGGCACGCGAAGGCCCATGCAGCAGTCGGTGGACCGGGCAATCGCCTCGGCCTGGCCGCGTTCTTCGGCGCCGATGCCGGGATAGGCGCCGGCCGTGTCCACCAGGGTGATGACGGGCAGCGAGAAACGGTCGGCCATCTCCATCAGGCGCACCGCCTTGCGGTAACCCTCGGGCCGGGCCATGCCGAAATTATGCTTGATGCGACCCTCGGTGTCGGAGCCCTTCTCGTGGCCGATGATGAGGACCGAGCAACCCGACAGCCGCCCGATGCCGCCAATGATCGCCTCGTCCTCGCCGAAATAGCGGTCGCCCGCCAGTGGCGTGAAGTCCCGTACAAGGGTCTCAATGTAGTGCTTGAAATGCGGCCGCTCGGGATGGCGGGCGACTTGCGTCTTCTGCCACGGCGTCAACTCCGCATACGTCTCCTGGAGCGTCTCCCGCGCCTTGCCCTCGAGCCTAGCGAGTTCGTCCGCGATCCCCACGGACGCCTGCTCGCCGGCAAGCGCTTTAAGCTCGGCGACTCTGCTCTCAAGCTCCGCGATCGGTTTTTCAAAATCGAGATAGGTACGCATGCGGCTTGACTAAACCCCTTGGGGAACCCCGTTTTCCCGGGCGTCCATAGGACAGGACCAGAGGCCACGGGAATTCGGTTGTAAGTGGCCTTGCTAGGATACCCTGTCAACTGGTGACCCGCGCCGGCCAAGCGAAGAGATTAGCGCCGCTTGGTTAAATGAGCCTGAGCCAAGGGGTGATGGTCCTCCACCAGCCGGCGCAGCCGCTCCTCGATGACATGGGTATAGATCTGCGTCGTCGAAATATCGGCATGGCCGAGAAGCTGCTGCACCGTGCGCAAATCCGCCCCCCGCTCCAGCAGATGGCTGGCGAAGGCGTGGCGCAACACATGCGGCGAGACCCGCGCCGGATCGAGCTTTGCGGCGTGCGCAAGCCCTTTCAATTCCTGGCCGAAACGCTGTCGGGTGAGATACTGCCCGCCGTCGCCGGTGGGAAACAGCCACACCGAGGCGCGCTTGCCGGCCGCTTCCGCCGCGGCCACGGCCGCCACATGGGCGGCCAGCGCCTCGCGTGCCGCATCATTGAGCGGCACCAGCCGTTCGCGCCCGCCTTTACCCTTGATGGTCAGCACCCGGTCGTCGGCGGCAAGCG
>Ga0307379_10003532_pt1 | contig 22681 bp, 17 predicted proteins | sample UN2MG_FD_202237 | JGI IMG/M metagenome (GOLD analysis project Ga0307379, IMG submission 202237) | Soil microbial communities from Risofladan, Vaasa, Finland - UN-2 | ecosystem: Environmental > Terrestrial > Soil > Coastal area > Acid sulfate soil | place: Finland: Risofladan, Vaasa | collected... | reverse complement strand
TCGGCCGGTCAATAGATGGATACCGCCCATCGGGGCGGCTTGATCCCAAGCGACGTTCGATTGGAGGGAATGATGCATCGACGCTCATGGCGGAAGTGTGCGGACGCCGTCCTCATCCTGACTTACGCGATTCGATTCATTGTCCGCAACCACCGCCCGAGGCGACCGGTGCCCGTCCCGGTTCGAGTTCGCAGGTAACCGCCCCCAAGCAGAGACCAAGCGGCCGACGGAGGGAGACCTACACACACGAATCTGTCAGGCCTCCGCGAGGAGGGCCCGCCAAGCGGGCTCTCCTCGCGGCTTTTCTGCGCCTGGCCGTGAAACTCATCGTCGAATCGCCAACCCAGCCAAAGCGACGGGGCGCACAGCAGCATTGCCAGAGCGCCCAGAAACCAGGGCAGGGTTCGGCTCTGCAACCAGTCGCCCAGTTTGTTCGCGCAATGCTGCATCGTTACACAACCTTCGCTTGACGGTACTGCGCGATGACCGGTCCCGTCGTGCAACGAACGGGCCGTCATTTCGATCTCGCGATGCGGAATCCGATGTTGTTGCATCGATCGTCTGCGACCCATCCCATTCGCGCGGACACGTGGGCAAGACTCGCACTCCCCACCCAGGGACCGCCCCGGGCTGCACGTCGCGGGCCCATCATGCCTTTCTGCTCATAGGGGTCGGTCTGCGGCTGTTCCTCGTACCGTCCCACAAAGTCGCTGCACCACTCCCAGACGTTTCCACTCATATCATACAGCCCCAGGTCGTTTGGCCCGAAACTGCCGACCGGCATCGTTTTTCTACGGCACTCTCCCTTTTCCGCAAACGCCGATTCGCCGTCGGCTGCGTTGAAGTTCATCTCGCTGGATCGCGCTATATTCCGCCCGTTGCCGAACCTCACCTTCTTTCCCCGCTCACGCGCGGCATACTCCCACTCGGCCTCCGTCGGCAATCGATACCCTCTGACCTTCGTGACCTCTGCTGTGGGCCGGCCCTCAGCGTCCAGGAGGCTACCCGTATCGACGTCATACGCGATCGGCAGGTGTTCCTTGGTGCTGAGCCAATTGCAGTAGCTCACCGCATCGCTCCAGGACACACAGGCAACCGGGTCCTTGGGGCTCTGCTCGTATCCGGGATTCCTCCAGTCGGCGTCCGCCCCCCAGGATGGCCCAGTTGCCGGGTCCAGCAGCCATGTGCCCCTGGAAGCCAGACGGCGGCTGTACTCACCGTCCCTGCGTGCCGTGTCGTTGGATCCTCTCTCGGCCGACGTCACGTACGAGGCGTCCTCAACAAAGGCTGCGAATTCCTCCATCGTGACCTCGTGCCTGTTCAGATAGAAACTCGATACGGTCACTTCATGAACCGGCGTGGCGAATCGTACGCCGTCGTCCAGGACGTCACCCATTTGGAACGTGCCGCCCTCGACGAACAACAAGTGCTCCGTCCGGGCGTCCTGAGCGTCTCCGGCGCCAGCCGCCAGAACTGCCCCGAGAAGACCGATGGCCAGTGCAAGACGCGCAACGTTCATCGTGCCTCTCCTCTTTCGTCGCTGCCGGTCGCCGCGAGTTGACCCGATCAACCCACCAGCGCCCGGCCCACTGATATCCGACCGCCATTCTGCCGAATTCGGACAAGCGTTTCAATGTTTTTCATTATTTTTGAAAGTTTCGGCGAGCTGCGCCCGCCTGGCTGGGCTATCCCGATGACGCCGGCCCAAAGCCGACCGCCATGTCGGCTGGTTCAGCCGCCTTGATACCGCGGGCCACGCAGCCTCTCAGTTCGGTAGATGGTCCCCACGTCAACCCGGGCCTTGAGACGGGTTAGCATCGCCCGCAAGCCGAAGATGGCCTTGCACATCCAGGTGTTGGCTGGCCGTGACCGCGTGTAACGCCCGCGAAGGGCTTCTCCGTAAACCTGCGCCCCGCGGCGGAAGTAGTCCGCGTCACTGAAGTCGAACGGGCCTTCGTGGATGACCGGCTCCCACGCCCAATCGGAGAATCGTGCAAGCACCTCCATCCGTGCGTCATCGGCCGCTTGCTTCGGCGTCAGATCGCTTATTCGGGCCAGAGACTGGCGCAGTGCGTCGGGCGACTCCAAGTACGCCCGCTCCCCTTCGGCCCAGCGGTCGTTGTCGTCTTCGCTTTCGTGATGGCAGCAACCGAAGTCGATGAAACCCAGCCGGCCGTCGGGCATGAACAGGAAATTCCCCGGTTGCACGTCCGCGTACATCAGGCTCTTCGAATGGTCCAACCGGAGCACCGCCAGACAGATCTTGTGGCCAAAGTGGTCCCGAAGCTCCTGGGGCGGGTCGGTGGCCAGGAACTTGTCCAGGTGCAGGCCTTGGACGTACTCCATGGTCAGCACCCGTCGGGTGGAGACTTCCGGGCAGACTCGCGGCACGACGATGCCCTCGGCTTCCGTGAAGGCCGACCGGGCTAGGCCCAGGTTCTCCGCCTCGTGCTCGTAGTCCGTCTCCAGATCGAGCATGTGGCGGATGTCATCGAACTGCTCCTTGAGGTTGTCCCAATCGCCGCTGAGGCGCATGGGGCTGAGGAAAGCCATCATGTTGCGGAAATCGTCACGAATCGTCCGGCCGATGTTGGGATACTGAATCTTGATCGCCACACGCTGCTCCGTGCCCTTCAGCAGAGCGCGGTGCACCTGCCCGAGCGAAGCCGCGGCGAAGGCCTTCGTCTCGAAGCCGTCGAACACGTCCTCGGGGTCGGCGCCCAGTTCGCTTCGCACAAACTCGCGCAGAAGTGAGAAGTGCATGGGCGGGGCCTCGAAGTGCAGATGCCCCAGCACTTCGGCAAACTGCTCCGGGGCCACGTCCGGATGCGTCGCGATCACCTGCCCCACCTTCATGATCGCGCCGCGCAGATAGCTCATCCCGCCGAGCAGCTTCAGCGCCGCCTTCAGGTGTGTCTCGTTGAGGGTCTGCTGCCTCTTGTCGGCCTTCGCATAGCCGCTGCGCATCCACCAGGTCAGATACGCCGCCGCGATCTTGGCCTGCAGGGTTCCGAGCACCCAAAAGCGGTTCAACCGACCGATGGGCACGCGCTTGTGAGAGAGCTTCCCCAGCAGGTCGTGCAGAGCCGCGCCGGGCTCGGCCGCCTCGTCGGATTCGACCGGCAGCGCGTCGATCAACTCAGCTATCCCGGGCGACGTCGGTGACATCGTTGACCTCCCTTCCGTTCTTCAACTCCGAGGAGAGGAACTGGGCGAACAGCTCCGTCGACTGGTCCAGCACCACGAGTGTGTCTTCGCGGTTGGGCGATTCGTCAGTGGCCCAGAACGAAAGAACCCCGAGGTACAGCGTCCAGTACAGATGCATAGTGATTAGGGTCGGCGCCGGCGTCGTGGGCGGGCTGTGTGACCCGATCAGCTCCCGCACCGTCTCGAGGTGGTTGACGCGAAACTGCCGGGCCTGCGGGCAGATCGCCTCCCCAGCGAACGGGCTCAGGGCCAGATCCAGCACGTCACCGATGTAATGGCGGTGCGGTTCAAGGTACCGAAGCCCATACGCTATGTGTGCAAAGAGTGCCTCCTCCAGCGTCTCATCGCCCCGAGTTCGGTCCTCGAACGCCACCGCGCCCTCGTCCAGGGCCAGTTCGACGATGGTCATGGCCAGGGCCTCCTTGCTGGGGAAGTAGTTGAACAGCGTCCCGGCCGCGATGCCGGCCGCCTCGGCGATGTCGCGCGTCGTGGTCGGATCGAAGCCCCTGTCGCTGAAGAGTTTACGGGCGCAATCCAGAATCCGCCGGCGGGTTTCCTCCTTCTTCTGAGCGGTGATCCTCATGGCGGTTGGCTCCCGGTGACCCTCATGCCCATCGGCTCCCGTTGACCCTCATGGCCGCTGGCTCCCGTTGACCCTCATGGCCGCTGGCTCCTGTTGACCCTCATGCCCATCGGCTCCTGGTGACCCTCATGGACGCTGGCTCCCGGCATCATGCCCTTTTATGAGCACACTCATAATATGCCCCACGTTGGCGCCCCTGTCAAGCAAAAAATGAGCATGCTCATAAAAAACTTCTGGGCGCGCCCTGCGGTCCTGCGTTAGGGTGTGCCTCGGACAAGATGGCTGGATCGGGGGCGCGTTGCGTTAAGCAAGGTGATGACTATGCGATTGGCCGACCGTTTGAAATCGACACTCTGGACCATCCCTGTGTTGTTTGCGCTCGTCTCGTGCGTCGGCGGTTGTTCTCAGCAGCGGCCGGAACCCGAACTGCAGATCGTCAACGTGCTGAACGCCCAGGCCGATGCGTGGAACCGGGGCGACCTGGAAGGCTTCATGGAGCCCTACTGGCAGTCGGATGAGCTGACCTACAGCGGCTCCGGGCAAACCAGGGACGGCTGGACCGAGCTGCTCGGCCGGTACAAGGAACGGTATCCCACGTCCGAGCGGATGGGCCGGTTGGAGTTCGACCAACTTCGCCTCCGCCTTCTCGGCCGGGACGCTGCTCTGGTCATCGGCCGGTGGCACCTGCAGCGCGAGGGCGACCCGGTCGGCGGCACGTTCTCGCTGGTTTTTCAGCGGATGGACAATCGCTGGGTGATCATTCACGATCACACGTCGGCCGCTCCGCCGACCGAGGGCTCCCCCACCGCCGCGCCCGAGTAGCAATCGCGGGCCTGACCGGTCTGTTCCTTGGCCGGTGATGGTGACGTGGACCTGGTGGACTTCGGGGGGCTCAGAGGGTGTTTCCGAATCCGTGAGGGTCGGTTGACCGGTCAGAGCGAGACGGTTTGGGCGAAGAGTGTGTGGGGGAGGGATGACGATTAAAGACTCCCGACCCTTCTTGCTCTCGCGGAGTAGGTGGACTTGTACTCGGCAGCGGTGGAACTGGACTGGCAGGGCGGGATGGGTCGCACCGACCGCTAGGTCGCCGAGCGTCGGCGGACGCGGACACTTGCTTTGGCGTTGAATCCCACCGCCGGCCTTGATAGACTGTGAGTGTAGTGCGGAGGGGATGCGGAGGCGGCCATCCATCCGCCGGACAACACAAGTGCAAGGCAGAGAGAGACGCTTCTGAGCGGTCTCTCTTTTTGTTAGGTGTGCAGGAGGCGAGAATAATGTCACAGCGTGTCTGCCGGCTTGCCGTGTGTCTCGTCTGGTCCTATTCGCTAACAGCAGCCATCGCTGGGGCAGACACAATCCCCAGCTTCCAGGGGCTTGGGCACCTGCCGGGCGGCGGCAGCTTCAGCTCAGCTCAAGGTGTGTCTGCAGATGGGACCACAGTTGTGGGTCGAAGCGATGCTACAGGCACCGATGGGAACCTGGCCTTCCGCTGGACCAGCAGCGGAGGCATGGTATCGCTGGGTGACTTGCCGGGTGATGGGACAGACAGCGAGGCCTATGGGGCCTCGGCCAACGGGGATGTAGTGGTCGGCGCGGGCAACGATGCGACCGGTCCGAAGGCGTTCCGTTGGGTAGCTCCCGGGCCCATGCACAACCTGGGCGACCTCCCCGGCGGAGCGGAGCAATCCCACGCGCGAGCCGTGTCTGCCGATGGAACGGTGGTAACAGGGTCGGGCAACACAAGCGCCGGTTCGGAGGCGTTCGTCTGGCGAGAAGCTACTGGCATGGTGGGCCTGGGAGACCTGCCAGGTGGAAGCGTCACCAGTTCTGCCAAAGGCATCTCTTCCGACGGTTCCCGCGTCGCGGGTTGGAGCATAAGCGCCGACGGAACCGAGGCCTTTCGCTGGACGGAGGGGCAGGGAATGGTGGGCCTCGGAGACCTCCCCGGTGGCTTGTTCTTCAGCCAGGCGGACGACATATCTGGCAACGGCCATGTCGTTGTCGGATTCGGCAGCTCGGTCAATGCGCCAACGCTCACGAGGTTTGAAGCGTTCCGTTGGACACAGGCGACAGGCATGGTCGCCCTCGGCGATCTTGAAGGCGGCCAATTCAACAGCCGGGCGATAGCAGTATCCGCCAACGGCAGAATCATCGTTGGCCGAGGAAGCAGCGATGCCGGGACAGAAGCGTTCATTTGGGACGAAGTGCATGGCATGCGCAGCCTACGCGACTTGCTCACAGCTGGTTTTGGCCTCGACTTGACCGGCTGGAGCCTCAACAACGCGCTGGGCGTGTCTGCCGATGGCCGAATAATTGTGGGATCCGGCACTAACCCCTTGGGCCAGAGTGAAGCTTGGATCGCCCGCATACCCGAGCCCGCGACCATTTCTCTGCTTACCCTCGGTGCCCTGGCGGTCATGAGGCGAAGGCGAAACCGGTAATCAATTATGTGCTACGGGCAAGGGGCGGCTGGCACTTGAATCTATCATCATCGGCGCAAGTGACAGTAGCACGCCTGACGGGCGTCCCCCTTTTTTCCCTTTGCCGCCATCAAGGGGAGTTCTCGTGCCCTTCCTGGGCGCTGATCTGATCTGCGAAGTCGACCAGGCGAAACCAGTTCCTGTTGGGCGGCCCGGTGGCCTCACGGTTGGTTTCGTATTTTTGTCGCCGCCAATTCCCGGAAGCGACGTCTTCAGCCAATGCCGCCCCGTCCAGCCCGCCGCCTCGGCCAACGTAGAACTCCTCGCCGCGCTTGTGAGCTGCTATCAGCTCGCTGCCGGTCAGGTACCCCCCGGAGTTGTGCTTGCCCGATTCCCAACCGGGGCTTGGCTCGTAAACCTGGTCGGCACGCTCAAGGATGGGGTCGCCGGCGTAGAGAGAGGCCATTTCGAGCCAGGTGAGGTAGGGGCCGTTGAAGTACTCTCGAATTGCCGGGGACGGCTTGTACCGACTGCTGGCGAGACCGGCAAGCAGCACTACGCTCACACCGGTCTCTTCCAGCAACTGCGTCTTGTCCCGGTCGAAGACACGGAGTTGTTCCTCGTCGAACTCCTGCTGCGCCTTGGCCTCGATAACGACGATGGCCTCATCCGAGAACAGGCACAGGTCGAAGGTGCGTTTCGGGGAGAACAGCCTTCCGCGTCGTCCACGGTGATACCACAAGTCGCGATAGAAGCACGCCTCGTAGGCGACTTCCCAGTTGGCCGCCGGGTCCAGAGTTGCACCATGGCGACGATTCAGGTGTTCCACAAACTCCCGCACGCCTCGCTGTTGGATCAGCATGAAGAGATGCTGACAGAAGAAGCGTTCTTCCCGAGTCAGCTCACTCCAGGAGCGATTGTCCAGGTATTTCAAGCCCATGACATCCTCTCGTTTCAACGCGCGACTATTGTGCTCAATTCAGGCCCTCCGCCTCGAAGACTCGCAAATGGCCGACCTCAGAACCCAAACGGTATCGAGTTGGCGGTGTCCTGCTTGTCCTTTGGCATGAACTGAATGTACCGCTGGGTCGTCCGTTGGTCGAGATGTTCCAGAAAGGTCGCGACTTGGCTTCGGGTTCCTGCTCGGTGCGAAGCGAGCCGGTCGAACGCTCCTTGAGCATTGCGTAAGATGCGTCGCATGTCAGGCTTGTTTGATGGAACGCCGCTGGAACGCCCGGTGACCTGCGAGGCTTGCGGGAAGCCGCTGGATCAGTGTGCCTGCCCCCGCAACGCCGACGGGGAGGTCATGCCTCCCAAGGATCAGCCCGCTCGCGTTGGGCGCGAGAAACGTCGCAAGGGCAAGACGGTCACGGTCATCACCGGCCTCGACCCGGTTGCGTCCGACTTGCGGGCGATTCTGGGTCAGCTCAAGTCGGCCTGTGCGGCCGGTGGCACGATTCGCGAGGACCGAATCGAAATCCAGGGTGATCACCGGGAGCGGGTCGTTGCCATCCTTCGAGGCCTCGGATATCCCGCCAAGATGAGCGGCGGGTAGAGTGTGACGACGGGGACGTGGACGGGGTCAATTTCGGCGCGTTTCAGACGCTCTTTCCCGATCCGTGATGCCAGTCCCCAATCCGTGAGGATCAGCCTGCTGGTGGGTTGCGCTTCGCTTCACCCACCGTACGCCTGCTGCCTTGCCTGCCGAGAAACGCGTCCAATGGACGGTTTCCTGCAAACGGCCTGCGGGGACGCAGGCCGCTACCGCGTTCTATAGCGTGCTGCTAATGCGTAACGATCGGTTGACCGGTCAGAGCGCGACGGTCCGGGCTCCGTCGGCGGCGCGGCAGACGTGGATGACCGGGGCGCGGCCGGTTTCGGCCTGAAAACCCGAAGCGATCGCGGACCGAAAGCCCTCGACTGCGGCCGGTGCGACGAGGTTGACGGTGCAGCCCCCCCACCCGGCGCCGCAGAGTCGCGAGCCGATACAACCCGGCTGGTCGGCCGCGATGCGACAGAGCCGGTCAAGGTCCTCGGTGCTGTTCTCGAAGTTGACCCGCGAGCTTTCGTGCGAGGCGCGCATCAATCGTCCCAGGTCGGAGCTCCGACCGGCGCGAAGGGCATCGCGGGCTTGCAGAACGCGCTGGTTCTCCTCGATGACGTGCCGGGTGCGGTTGCCCAGGTTCTCAGGCAGTCCGGCTTCCACGCGGCGGAGCTCCTCCGCGGTCACCTCACACAACCCGTTGATCGGCCGACCAAGCGCTTTGCCCAGAAGTCGGACGGCCTGTTCGCACTCGGCGCGACGCGTGTTGTAGGGCCCGCCGGCCAGCGACCGCGGCGTCTGTGTGTCGCACAACACGATGGCGGGCGGGGAGTCGCCGAGGTTCAGTTTCTCGTGGTCGAGTGTGGCGCAATCCAGGAACAGGACGTGATCCGCCCGGCCGTGGATGGCCGAGAACTGATCGAGGATTCCGCAACGCACACCGACGAACTCGTTTTCCGCTCGCTGCAGCAGGAGGGCCAGCTCGGTCGGTTCGATGGTCAAAGGAGTCAGCACGCCCAGGAAGTGGGCCGTCGCTGCCTCCAGCGCGGCTGAACTGCTCAGACCCGAGCCGACCGGCAGATCGCTGGCGATCACCGCCTCGAACGCGGGGACCTCCACGCCGGTCTCCAGCAGGAGTGCAATGACACCCTTGACGTAATCCGCCCAGGCGGCCGCGGGGTCGCGCGCCGGAGCGCGGACCGAAAAACGTGAGCCAGCGTCCATCGCCAGCGAATGGACGCAGGCCTCGTCGCCCGAGCGGGGCCGCCCCACCACCACGATGTGCCGGTCGATCGCGGCCGTCAGGACGCAGCCGCCGTTGTAATCGGTGTGATTGCCGAGGATTTCAACCCGGCCGGGAGCGAGGCCGCAGGCGGTCGGACGACCGCCGAAGATCGTGTCGAACGCCGTGGACGCCTCGTCGATCACTCAAGCACCGCTGGATTCGGCCTGCCGTCACTCGCCGGGGTGTTGGTCGAACTCGTCGCCCTTGAACGTGCTACCCAGGTAGGTTCTCCGAACCAGCGGATCGCGGACCAACTCGGCCGGCGTGCCGGAGCAGAGCTCGCGGCCCTGGTCGATGATGTAGCTGCGGTCGGTGACGGCGAGCGTCTCCCGCACGTTGTGATCGGTGAGCAGGATGGCGATGCCACGCTCGCGCTTGAGCCGCAGGATTTCTCGTTGAAGGTCCTCGACGGAGATCGGGTCGACACCGCTGAAGGGCTCGTCCAGCATGATGAGCTTGGGGTTGGTGATCAGTGCCCTGGCGATCTCGAGCTTGCGTCGCTCGCCGCCGGATAGCGTGCGGGCCTCCTGCTTGGCTTGGCGGGTCAGAGCGAACTGCTCGATGAGCCGTCTGGCGGCCTCGCGCCGCTGATTGCGGGACAGGTCGCGCATGGTCTCGAGGATAGCCAGGAGGTTCTCCTCGACGGTGAGGCGCTGAAAGACGCTGGGCTCCTGGGACAAATAGCCCATGCCCCGTTGAGCGCGCTTGTACATGGGCAAGGAGGTAACGTTCTCGTTGTCGAAGACGACTTCTCCAGCTTCCGGCTTGATCATGCCGACGGTCATCCGGAAGCTGGTGGTTTTGCCCGCGCCATTGCGGCCCAGCAGGCCGACGATTTCGCCGCGGGCAACGGCGTAGCTGAGCTGATCGACGACCGCGCGCCCGTTGTACCGCTTGACCAGACCTCGGGCTATGAGCAAGGCGTTGTCAGGCATATCGTTAGCTCGTTTCCGGCCGGTCGGCGGAAAGTGGACGGCCTGTTGACAACTCGCCGCCGGCACGCGCCGCACCGGCCGCACGCCTCAGCAATAGCATGAAACCCAGCCGCTCGCAAGACTCCTGTTCCCTGCTCCTGGATTCCGCGTTGTGTCGTAAACCGCTTTAGGAGCGGAACTTGGCAGAGCGAGCGGATCGTGCACGGCTGCCGGCCATTTCCGCCCTGTCTGGCCTGGGGTAAACACCTTACTCCCACTTCAAACCCGTTTCCTGGAAGAGGTTGCGACGCGCCATTGTGGATAAGTCCGTTCGTAGTTTACACCACTCGCTGCGAGAATCGCGCCCTCGGTCGGGCGGCGGCACGAGCCATCGTGGCTGGCTCGCTAGTGGATCCAGCGCATCCGTCCGACGTTCGGAATGATGCCCCACCGCAGGAAGGGGATGAGTTCCGTGCGGTGACCGCTGGGCCAATAGACAAAGAACGCCCGCCCGATCAACTGGTCTTCCGGCACCGTGCCGAGCTGATAGCCTTCCCCGCGGGCGAGCAGGTGCTCGCCGGGCATGCTCCACAGGCGCGAGTCCTTGCTGGCGGCGCTGTTGTCACCGAGCATGAAATACTCACCCTCCCGAAGCCAGACCGGATTGCCGGTCGTGCCCCAGCCGGTGCCCCCGCCCGGCAACGCCACCGGTTCGAGACCTTCGGAAATGTAATAGACGTCCCGCCAGAGGACGACGTGCCAGAGATCGAAGTCGAAGTCGCCGGCCCGCATCTTGACCGAGGCCCTGCGCCGCTCGGGCCTGCGCAGAGTCTGAACGTCGGGCGCGTACTGCTCGTCCGTGGTGGCCAGCACCTCGGTCCCGTCGATCTCCAGGGACACGCGGTAATCAACGTTCCGGAAGCTGACCGCGATCGGCTGCTGCGGTTTCAACGGAGCCAGTCGGTTGATGCAGAGGGCCTCATCGAATGCCCTCGGCTCGGAGGCGACGGAGCGGTACAGCTCGAGGCGTCCGTCGGCCATGATGACCGCCCGGAAGGTGTCCGGCGATTTGAAGAGCTGGAGTTCCAGATACCCGTCGCCGGCCTGGGGTACCAGCACGAGCTCCAGATTGAGGTCGCCCACCGGGTTGTATTCGGCGTGGGCCGATGGATTGGCGTTGTATGCGCAGGAGTCGTCGATCGGTTTGCCGGCGAAGACCAGGTCGCCTGTTTCGCTCCCCCGGCTGCGGCATCGGATGCGGCGCCGCGAGGTGTCCCATGTGCCGGTCTCGTCGTCGGGTGCCGCCCAATACGGCTGTCCTCTCCGTCGCTCCTGAGGCGGATAATCGTGATGGTACACCACGGTCCAGAGGGACCGCTGAGCGGCGGGTGCCTTGCGACAGACGCGCAGCTTGCGGGCCAGCTCTTCCAACATCGCCTCACGGCCCTCGGTCGGGACCTGCTCGCTACGGCGTGGAGGGCGCCGCTTTTCTGCTCGGTGCAGGTACTTGAGATGCCGCAGAGCATCGAGCGTGCCCATGGTCGCCTCCGAGAGTTCAGCCACCGGGACGGTGTACACGTCACCGTCGATGATCTCCAGCACCTCGTTGGGCACCCCGACCAGGCGCTTGATGAAGTTGATGTCTCCGTCGTTGGGGTCCTTGAAGACGGTGATGTCCCACCGGTGCGGCCCGAGCCGTTCGCCGGCGAGATCGTAGGGCCACTTGAACACCAGGATGCGATCGCCCGGCTCGGCGTTCCCGGTTCGGTCGTTGACGCGCGGGCTGGCGTTCTCGTGCCCGCAGTTCTGACAGATGATCGGCGTGCCCGGCCGGACGGCATAGTCGCCGGCCAAGGGCCTCTGGGACTGATCGGCCAGCCCGAAGGAGAACTCCCAGCCGCAGTCGGTACAGGTGACGGTCCCGTGCTTGCCGTACAGCGTGGCGGCCATCGAGCCGGTCGGAATCACGAAGGCCTCGATGATGAAGGCCCGAAACACGAATGCCAGAATGAAGGCCACCACGATCGACTCGGTGGTGTCCTTGAGGCCCTCGCGTCTGCCGGCCCCGGAACGTTCCTGGCCACCGCTGGGATGCGCCCGCTCGGCAGAGGGCCCACTGCTGGCACCTTCTCGGGTCGGACGGGCGGATCGATGGGGCATACGTTGCTCTACCTCGGCGGCGCGCGTTCAACAAACGAGCGGCAGGTTAGCGGCCGAGGCGCCGAGCGTCAAACGCCGGTGCCCCCCCCACCGGGTGCGTCGTTCGCCCTTCCCGAACGCTTCGTCGACTTGGGGTCGGTCGGGGCGGTCCGCACCGGAAGGCGGACCGCAAACCTGGCCCCCACGGAGAGGTTCTCCGCGGTGATGCTGCCGCCGTGCTCCGCGATGATGCCGTGGCTGACACTCAGGCCCAAGCCGGTTCCTTCGCCGATCGGCTTGGTGGAGTAGAAGGGGTCGAAGATGCGGCTGGGTTCGGTGATGCCCGGCCCGTTGTCCGTAAAGGTCACCTGGATCTGTCCGGCGGAGTGGACGGTCTCCACGGCCAGTTGTCGGGCGGTCTGCCTTTGGTGAAGGGCGTCGCTGGCGTTTCCGATGATGTTGAGGAAGACCTGCTCCAGCCGGTAGGGATCGGCCAGGATTGTCGGGAGCGCGGGGTCGAAGCGCTCGATGATCTCTATGTCGTCGAAGCGGCGGCCCTTGCGGGACAGGTCCAGACAGCGCCGTAGGATGTCGTTGACCTGGACCGGCTGAAGCTCGACGGGGCGTGCCCGGGCGAACCCCAGGAGATCCTCGACGATCCGGCTGCAGCGGAGCCCCTGCCCTGCGATCTCCTCGGCGATGTCCCGCGTGTTCTCCCTCAGTGACTGATCCCTGACCAACAGCCCGGCCAGTCCGCAGATGCTGGTCAGGGGATTGTTCAGTTCGTGAGCGACCCCGGCCACAACGGTGCCCAGGGCGGCCACGCGATCGGCTCTCCGCAGGGCCTCCTCCGCCTGTACTCTTTCGGTGAGGTCGCGCATGGCCGCCACGCGAACCGTTCGCCCATGATAGGGCATGCTCCTGGCGCGGATCTCGATCGGGAAGGTGGTCCCATTCTTCCTGACGCCGATGGCGTCGTAGCGGCCTTCGTAGCCCTCCCGGACGTTTCTGCGGACGATGCGGCGCGAGTCGGGCGCGATGAACTCGAACCCGTCCAGCCCGATGACCTCGGCGGGTTCATACCCGAACATCCTGGCGAAGGTGTTGCTGGCGTCCAGGACTTTGCCGCCCTCGTGAATGATGATCCCCTCCTGGGCGGCTTCGGCCAACCGCCGGAAACGCTCCTCGCTTTCCTGCAGAGCTTTCTCGGCCTGTTTGCGCTCGGTGATGTCGGTAATGAAGCCTTCCAAGGCAAGCAGCTCACCCGTGGTCGAGAAGATGCCCTGCCCTTGCTCCCAAACCCAGCGCACCTCCCCGGAGGCGGTCTTGATGCGATAGACGAGGCGGTACGCACGCCGGCTTTGTACCGAAGCCTGAACGCCCTCCCAGACAGCGTCTCGGTCCTCGGAAACGATGACCTGGCCGTACGCGATCCGGCGGTTTTCGATGAGGTCGGCGGGTTGATAGCCGGTCAGGTCGTGGCAGCCTTCGCTGACGAACTCCATGGTCCAGTCTTGATCGTTACGGCAGCGGTAGACCATGCCCGGCAGATTGCCCATCAGGGTGGACAGGGTCCTCTGACTTTCCCGAAGCGCCCCCTCAGCCCGCTTCCGCTCAATGGTATTGGCCAGGGTTTCTCCGAAGATCCGCAGCAGGGCGACGATTTCATCCGGCCAGGTCTTCTCCGAGCGGACCGAGTCGAATCCGACGAAGCCGGTCGGCGTGCCCGCACACATCATCGGCACGCAGACCAGTGACTGGATGGCCTCGGCCCGCCATTCTTTTTTCTCCGCTTCGGCCTCGGGCGGCAGGTCGGCCACACGCGGAACATGGATCAACTCGGGCCGCTTGATCCGTTCCGAGAACCACGGGAGCCGTGCAAAGGGCAGGTCTTGTAGGCGGTCGATGGCCGACTGGACACCGGGAGCGCACCATTCGTGCGTGTTGGACATGCAGTCGGCGCCCTCGGTGAACTGAAACACGTAGCTGCGGTCCACCCCGGCGAACTCACCGATCTGCCGAAGCGACCGGTCGATCTCCCGGTCGACCACGTCGGTCGGAAGGTTGATGAAACGCGTCGAGATGGCCGTGATCAACGCTTCGAACTCGATCCGGTGGCGGAGGGCCTGCTCGGCCATCTTGCGTTCCGTGATATCGATTGCCACGCCCAGGACGCAATCCGGATCGTCTCCGAGGGACAGGGGAACCTTCACGGTCTGGTGCCACCTGACGGTGCCGTCGGGCAGGGTGAACGACTCATCCGGGATTCGCCTCAGTTGCCTGGTCTCGATCACTGCCCGGTCGTCGGCCAGGTATCGCTCGACGTCCTCGGGCGCGGCAATGGAGGAACCGACGAAATCCCAATCGGTCCTGCCCACCATGTCTTCCGGCGTCGTGCCGTGGCTCAAGGCCATTCGCCGGTTGACCAGCAGGAACCTTCCGTCCCGGTCCTTCAGGAATATGCAGTTGGGGCTGGCATCGATCACCTGGCGCAGCAAGTGCTCGCTGTGGCGCAGGGCCCGCTCGGCCTGTTTGCGTTCGGTGATGTCGCGCATGGCCCCGATCATGCCCACGGGCGCTCCCGAGTCGTCGCGAAGGAGGGAATTGTGCATGAGGGCTGGGAAGGTCGTCTCATCACGGCGGAGGTGCCAGATCTCGCCGCTGAATTCGCCGGCCTCGAGCATTCGCCGGTTGGCTTCCTCGACGGACGGCAACTGCTCCGGCGTGTGAAACATCTTGAGATTCTGGCTCACCAGCTCTTCGGGTACGAAACCGTGCATCGCGGCGAAGGCCTGGTTTACAAAGAGCAGGTTGCCCTCCAGATCGGACACGCCGATGCCTTCGGTGCTCTGCTCAACGGCCAAAGAGAGGAGACTCAGTCGCTCGTGGGCGCGTTGCCGCTCGGCGATCCGCTCCTCGAGTTCGGCATTGGCCCTGGACAGCTCGGCCGTTCGCTCCTTGACCTTCTCTTCCAGTTCGTCTCGGGACCTGCGCAGGGCTTCTTCCGCCCGCTTGCGTGCGGTCACGTTGACGCCGACCCCCCAGGACGCCCATCCGGGAATCGGATAGCGCTCCGACTGGTTCGACCAGGCGAGAATCCTCCTGGTTCCGTCCTTGCAGGCGGCCTCCCATTCCCAGTCTCGATAGTCGTCCGGGCGGGCCGCCCACTCGGCCATCATCCGCTCGCGATATTCGGGGTCGGGATAGAGCAGTTCTATCGCCCGCGGGTTGCCAACGATCTCGTCGGCCGAGTAACCCGTGATCCGTTCGCACTCCCTGTTCCAGACGATGATGTTTCCGTTCTCGTCGAACGCATCGAGCATGACCGGGACATTCTGGACAGCCAGCCGCAGGCGTTCCTCGCTCTCTTTCAACTTTCTGTCGGCCTGCTTGCGCTCGGTATCGTCGGTCATCGCGCCGATCATGCGAAGGGGAGTGCCGTCCTCATCACGGAGGATGAATCCGCGGTCGATGACCTCCGCGTACTCTCCGTCTGCGCGGCGGAAGCGGTACTCACCGTTCCAATAGTCGCCGCCCTCCTGGAATGTCTGTTCCAGGCTGGCCACGACGCGATCGCGGTCCTGGGGATGCAGGTTTGCGTGCCACCAATCGTAAGAGGTGGTGTCCGCGGGTTGGAACAGCTCGCGATAACGCTTGTTCCGCCAGGACCGGTCGGCCACGATGTCCCAGTCATAGATGGCATCTCGCGTGGCCCGTGTGGCCAGGCGGAAGCGCTCCTCGCTGTCTTGCCGGGCCTGCTCGCTTCGCCTGCGCTCGGTGATGTCGGTCGCGATCAGGGTCAGACCGACGATCTGGCCGTCCCGGCGGAACGGACCGACGCGGGTCGCGTACCACGATGTCTCACCGGCGGGACTGGTGACCTGCGTTTCGTAGCCGGCGAACTCACCGCTTCGGAGCACTTGGTCGAAGCAGGTTCGCATCTTCTGGTGGTCTTCCTGCGGCACGTGGTCGAACACGCTGGTGCCCACGACATCTTCGGTCCGTTGTCCGGGAACCGACCGATTGAGGTACTGAATGGTGCCGTCAGGATCGATCATCAAAATGTGATCGGGTGCCGTGCTGACCAGTGAGCGCCATTTCTCTTCGGATTGCCTGAGCGCCTCCTCCGCCAGTTTGTGGTCGGTGATGTCCCGGCCGACCGACTGATACTCGACGATGTTGCCCTGTGCGTCGAAGAAGGCGCGATCGGTCCACTGGTGCCACCTGATCTCCCCACTGGGCGCGATCACCCGGTGCTCATGCGTGGCGACCGGATTCTCGCGGCACAACGCGTTGAAATGCCGAAGAGCTCTCTCATGATCTGCCGGCGGGATGAGGTCCATGAGGCTCCGGCCGATCAATTCCTCCTCGCTCTTGCCGAAACAGCGGCAGTAGGCTCCATTTACGAAGGTGTGGTTCCCTCCCGGCAGCCATCGGCAGATGAGCTCGGTCTGGTCCTCGACGATGGCCCGGTAGCGCTGTTCGCTCTTCCGCAGGGACTCTGAAGCCCGCCTTTGATCGGTGATGTCGCGGATCGCGGCGCAGAGCACGTGCCGACCCCCGATGGTCAGGGCACTGGCGGATATCTCCGTGGGAAACACGGTTCCGTCCTTCTTCTTGTGATAGCGGACCGGAATTCGCGTGAGTTCGCCGGTCAGCACCTGCCCGATGTCGACATCCGATTTTTCGGGTTCTGCGGTAACGTCCCAGTTCCGCATGCCCAGGAACTCATCCTTCGTGTAACCGTACAGTTGCAGGGCGGCGTCGTTGACGTCCACAAACTGTCTCGTCCGGGCGTCAAAGACGATCACGGCATCGGAGACCGTTTCGAAGAGCTGGCGGTACTTCGCTTCGCTCTCGCGGAGGGCCTCCTCCGCCCGTCCGCTCCCGGCCGGCGGTGGGCTCACCTCGCCGGTACACCGCCGCTCCAGCTCCGAGACCCGGCGCCGGAGGGCGACCAGTTCATCGATCAACTGGGCCTTGGTCTGTCTTGAGTCTTTCACGGCCTGTTCCTCCTGCCTGCCCCGCCGATCCTGCGCAACAGACACCGGAAGAAATGCGAGAAGTCGTACCGTCAGCTAGTATAACCCGTCGTCAAGCGCGATCACACCGCTGACGGGGTAAACGGGGCGAGCGCCCGTCGCGCAGCTTGTGGCATTGCCAGGTCGGGTGCCGGCGGGCCGGGTGCCCGACGCGCCTTCTCAAATGCGTGGCGCGGGAAACCCCGCTGCCTGGTGATGCGGCACGACGGCGGAACGCGCTACGCGGCCTGACGCGATCGTATCTGCCCCGGCGCGCAGACAGGTCCAGGGATCAACATCCCTGGACCTGTTGAACGGCACAATACGATGTCGGCCTCAGGCGTCGCCGCAGCACGGTCGGACGCCTTGCCGGTGGTGCGGTCAAGTCCTTGGCACTGTAGGTCGGAGCCCTAAGCCGGTGGCCGACCCGGCACGCCGGACCGACGCGGGTCACTTGGTTGTGGTGTCGATGGCCGCATACGCCCCGGCCGATGCCACGATCGAGCCTGCCGGCACGATGTGGATTTCGACCCGTCGGTTCTTGGCCCGGTTCTCCTCGTTCTCGTTGGGCACTACCGGCCGATACTCGCCGTAGCCCATGACGCCGATGCGTGTGGGCGGGATGCCGTCGGTCTGCAGCGCGTCGGAAACCGCGATGGCCCGATGGGTCGCCAGGTGCCAGTTCGTCGGATGGGCCCGCAGGGTGGTTTCCCTCGTGATCGGGCGGTCGTCGGTGTGCCCCACCACCAGGACCTCGAAGCCGCCCGCGTCGGCCGACCCGATGATCTCCGCGAAACCGGCCAGCGACGCCTTGGCCGAGTCCTTGACCACGTCGCTCCCCAGGGCGAACAGCAGGTCGGATTTCCACTTCACCGTGCCCCGTGTGGCGTCGTACTCCACGGCACTGGGGTATTGGGCGGCAAACTGTTTCAGCGCGGTGTCCAGCACCTCCGGCAGGATGGTCTCCCGGATCACGGCGGTCTCGGGCAGCGGCCTGTCGGCCAGCGACTCCAGGGTTTTCTGGGCCGATCCGAAGGCGGTCTCCAGGCGGTCGTTCTCGGACTGAACGTTCGCGACCAACCGCTCCTTGGTGTCCATCTCACCTTCCAGGGCGGTGACCTTGCTCCGCAGGTTGTCCGTCACGCTGCGGCAATCGAAGAGTTCCTGTTCGACCTGGGCTTTCTCCGCCAGAGCCGTCTTTTGCGACATCTGCAACTGCCGGTGCTTGTCCAAGGACACGCAACCGACCGCGCCGGCCGCCACCGCCACCATCGCCAGCATCCTGGCCACTGTTTTCATCGCACACCTCCTCGTGCCGTGCCACAACCACCCGCCGGCAGGGGCGCGCCGTTCGCGGCGCGAACCGCCGGGGACTTCAGTTTCCACGCACAATCAAGCCGGTCCAGGCCGCTGTCTGCGGGGCCTGTCGGCCTGCTCTCCGAACGTCAACTGGTTACCGAGGTGGCTTCTGAGGGTAAGGGAAGACCGTCGGTCGATCCGGCCGAACCCGCAAGAAAGCCTCCCTGCCACGTGACTTGTCTGCCGGTCGGCCAGAAGGACCGGCCCACAAGCCCCTCCTGCGATCAGCTCTCCGATCGCTTGCCCAAGAAGAAACCGACGCCCGTGGCGATCACGGCGAGCCCCACGCTGGCTACGCCGAAGATCCACAGGTTCGCGTAAAGCACTTCCAGTATCGACGGCCACACCCCCTGCATGATTGAGGCAGCGCTCAGGCCGGCCACGCACATGACGGCCACGGCCACCACGATCAGCCCCGTCAGAGCGGCGGACACCGCGTCGGGACCGTACTCGATGACGGTCCGCGTGCGGACGGCGGGGGCGGCCTCCTCGGCCAACCCGGCTTCCAGGATGCCGGTGCCGGCGCCGGAACCTTCGGTAACCTCCTCGGCCTCCTCGGCGGGCAGGCCCGGGTGTCCTCACCCATTTCCACGGGGGACGCTTCCTCACCCGGATAGATTTCGTCCAGCAGGTCCGCCCCCAGCGAAGTGTCATCGCTCTCGCGGGTCAGATCCAGCAGGCCGGACCCGCTGCCGATCCCCTCGATCCCCAGGCCGGCGGCACCTTCGGTCACCACCGTCTGGGCCAGGGGGTCCACGTCCTCCAGCTCCTCTTCGTCGTCGAAGACATTGACGCCCACGGAGGTGACGACGGTGTCGTCCTTCTTGTCCTCCTCGGCCTTGGTGCCGGTGGCGGTGTCGTCCAGGTCGGCCTCTTCGAGGGTCAACATGTCGCTGCCCAGCCCACCGCTCGAGGCAGCCAGGTCGATGCCCGACCCGGAGCCGGCCGCCGGAGCACCCGTACCGGACTCATCCGCGGGCTCGAGCACCAGCTCACCGCTGCCGGCCGGGCCGCCGATCCCCGCCGCCTTGGCCAGGGCATCGACCTCTTCCGCCTTGTAGTTGACCTTGCCGGCGTCGCGGAATTCGCGAAGCTGTCCGCCTCGGACCAGTTCCTTGACCTGGTCCTCCACCAGATTCAGCTTCTCGCAAACCTCTTCCAGGCTGTAGAACATCTTGTCGGCCATGCGTGCATCCTCAACCGCAGCCAGACCTCGCTAACCAGCCCGCCCGCTGCCGCGACTGTCGCGGTGGGCACATCGCGAGCATCTACGGCCCTGCCCCCATTTCAGATTGTAGCTTCAAAGCCCGCTGCTGTTCCACCAGTTGTTCAACTTCTTCAGGAGTCGGCGTCCCGGAGTTGAAGTCCTCCAGGTACCGATCGTATTTCCACGTCCGGCAGGCCACCAGGCGCAGCTCCCGCTTGCTCGGAAGGTACTCGTAGCACCATACGGTGGCCGTGTCCACGTCCACCATGAACAGACCGTACGTTCCCTTGGACAACTGCCCGGTGAAGGCGAACACGCCCCGCGCCCCGGCGTGAGAGACCGGCTGGGCCCGGGCCACCGACCCTTGGTCGATCAGCAGCACCAGGCAGGTGGCGATGACCACCAGACCCCCGGCTATGACCCAGGTGACCACAGAGGTCCGCGGTGGCTGGATCACCACCGTTTGCAGCCCATGTCCGGATGCGGCGGTATCCTGGTCCAAACGGGCTGGCTCGGCGGGAGTTCCCTGCAAGGTCATTCGTCTTCCGCTTCAGGCGTTTCGCTTGCCGCGGGGCCATTATAGCCATCCGCGGAGCCTGCTCAAGGACCGGACTTCAACAGATCGAGACGGGTCGGGGCAGGTGCGAACGGGCGGTCGCACGGGTATCCTCGTGTCTGCGAGGTCCCCGATGTCCGATCGCCCCCCACCGTCCGCCCCGTACCCAGACACGGCCTCTGTTGCGCCGGCTGCGACCGCACCAGCGTCGTCGTCGAGCCGTCGGTCGGCGTGGTACCGCGTCGTTCTGGTCCTGGTGCTGGCGACCTACCCGCTGCTGGCCCTGGGCCACTTCTGGCACACAGACCTGCAGCGCGACGATTCCGCCCACCTCCTGGCCTACTTCACGGTCTTCATGATCCGTACCGGCTGGTTTCACCTTGGCCTTGCCCTGGCTGCCGTCGTCATCTGGGCGGCCTGGCGACGAGCCGGCCGGCTGCTGTTGGCGGCCCTGCCGGCCCTGCTGGTGACCGTCGGGCCTGAGTTGCTGCTGTATCTGCCCCGCACGCCCGCGGTGCTGACCGGCCAGGCCTGCACGGTGATGCAATTTAATCTGCTGTACCGAAACCCGCGCAAGGACGCCGTGCTGGCCGAAATCCGCCGGGCCGATCCGGATGTCCTCCTGCTCCAGGAGTACGACCCGCCCTGGGACGAGGCTCTGCACCCGGCCCTGAGCCGGGAGTACGCCTACGCCGCTCGCGACGTCCGGGCGGGCCCGTTCGGCTCGGCCATCTTCTCACGATTCCCCTTCGCCGGGCAGCCCGAGTTCATTCCACCCGTCGGCGACGCCAGATTGCCGATCCTGCGCGCGGAGGTGATGTTCGACGAACGGCCCATGGCGATCTACGGGGTTCACCTCTGGCCTCCCAAGGGGCTGGCTCGCTTCGCTGCCCAGCGCGCCGGGTTGCTGCACCTCGTGGAACTGCTGGGCGTGGAGAAGCGGCCGATCATCGTCTGCGGCGATTTCAACTTCACGGTGCGGCACGACATGCACCAGGCCATGCTGCGGCTCGGTTTGCAGGATGCGCACGATGCGGCCGGCCGGGGGCGCGGCTCGACCTGGCCCATGACTTCCTGGCGACGTTTCTTCCCCGGCGTCAGGGTCGATCACATCTACTTCGGCCGCGGCCTGGCCTGTGCTTCTGCGCGAACGGGTTCGTCGGCCGGTTCCGATCACCGCCCGGTCATCGCCGAGGTCGGCTTCCTCAGCGATACGCCCTGATCGGCGGGCTACCGAAGTACTGGCCGCCCCATACCGCAGGGCCTAAGATGCTGCGGTCGCACGGCGGGCTCCGATGGGCATGAAGCTCTACGACCAACATCTGCATTCGCATTACTCGTTCGACTGCGAGACCGACCCGCGGGACAACGTCCTGGCCGCCATTGACCGCGGACTGGCCGGTCTGACCTTCACCGAGCATTTCGACACCCATGCCGAGGAGTGGTCCGGTTGCCGCTACGACGACGAGGTTTATTCGCGGGCCATCGCCCGACTGCGGGATGAGTTCGGTCAGCGAATCTTCATCGGCAAGGGAATCGAGGTCTGCTACCAGCCGCAGAGGATGGACTTCATCCTCGACTTCCTCTCCGGCCACCGGTTTGACCTGGTCATTCTCAGCGTGCACTGGGCCGCCGGACGCCGGTTGTATCGGCGGGAGGAATGGCAGGACCTGGACGTCGGCACCGGGACGCGGCTGTACCTGGAAGCCGTCCTCGACGCCGCTCGGACCTGCCGCGACCTTCGGCAGCGGCACGGCCGGCGGTGCTTCGACGTCCTCGGGCACCTCGACTTCGTCAAGCGCTACACGCAGCGGTTCTTCGACGATACCCGCGTCGATGAGCACGGCGATCTGCTGGACGGAATCCTGGGCACCTGCCTGGAGGCCGACCTCGTCCCCGAGGTCAACACCTCCACGCTACGCAACGGAATGGGCGAGCCGATGCCCGGAGCGGCTACTGTACGGCGGTTCGCGACCCTGGGCGGTGAGGCCATGTCCGTCGGCTCGGACGCCCACTCGACCGACTGGATCGCCGGCGGTTTCGACGCGGCCATCGAGATCTTTCGGAACGCCGGAATCGAACATCAGGCCGTCTTCATGAACCGCGAACTGCACACGCTGCCGTGGCCCGAGGCGCAGCCGCGCCCGGCGAGCGGCGATGCACAGGTGGACCTGACTTAGGCGAAGACCTACTCGTCTGCCTGCCTGTCGAGTCTGAGCGAGGCGCTGATCTCGGGTGCCTCGACGCCGGTGGTGACGGCCACGGAGGTTCCACGGAGGATGTTGCCGCCCTCCAGGACCGTTCCCTCGAATGTGATCGTCTGGTCGACCTCGCCCGAGCCGTCCGGCGTGGCGACCCCGAGATGCTTGGTACGGTGCCCTGACGGGAAGGGACCGGGCTAGGTTGCTCCGCCCACCGCCCGCGGACCTATGCACCGCTCGATTCAC
>Ga0307379_10003530_pt1 | contig 22694 bp, 22 predicted proteins | sample UN2MG_FD_202237 | JGI IMG/M metagenome (GOLD analysis project Ga0307379, IMG submission 202237) | Soil microbial communities from Risofladan, Vaasa, Finland - UN-2 | ecosystem: Environmental > Terrestrial > Soil > Coastal area > Acid sulfate soil | place: Finland: Risofladan, Vaasa | collected... | reverse complement strand
GCAACGCTATCGCAACCAGCGTGGACTGGCGCTTTACCACCCCTGATGCGCGCATCAAACTCAAGCGATTATACCCATCAATATAATATTGACGGAGCACTAGTTTCAGAAAGGCAAGCAGGAAAAAGCGACCCCGGCCAAGAACGGGTGTTTGATTGCACACTACATCTTAGCCGAGGTCGCAGCCATGTGGCTAAGCTCCAACGGGTCGGGGCCGCCATGGCGGCCTTTCAGGCCTAGCTATCACAGCAACAGCTCTTTCAGTTCGTCACCGATCTGGTGCCTTGCTGGCGCAAGACGCGCCGCACCGTGCTCGCTTTGGGCGTGGGCGCGCCGATTGCTCAAGACGACGTTAGACCGCCTCTCGGCGGACAGCGGCGACGTCGGTTGATATTGAATGTGTCACTACCCACTGCACTCTCGACGACCGACGGCAACGGCGCGCCGGCCGAGAAGGACTACGACGCGGCGGGACGAATCACGGCGGTGCGCAATCTGAATCGCGAAGGGTTAGTGGCGGCGACGCCGGCCACGCTCGTGGAGGGACCCGCCATGACGGGATCATGCTTCCCACCGCTGCGCTGCAATGTTCGCGTCAGCGCTCTGCTCGCCCATTGGGCTTCGCTGCTGGCTGTGCTCTGTCTCGGCTGGTGGTGCGCCGCGCCTGCCGAGGCGGCAGCCTCGCTCACACAGCGGCCGTTCACGCTGACGGCCGCGCTCGACAGCCAGGCGAGCCTGGAGTTGGAGGTGACGGCGCCCGCAACGATTCGCCTGGCCGCGGACTGGACCACGGGGCCGGGGCGACTCGCGCTGAACATCCCTCGCCGCTCATATTGCGCCGGTATGCGCGGTGATTCCCTGGAAATCGCTTTCGATGGCACGGTCTATCTATGTGGCTATATCCGTACCGCCGAGTCAGTCTTGGGAAATGCACTCACTGGCAGCGTGACCGCTCTGTTAGATGATGCACGAACCCGCTGCGCCGACACTGCTGTGACCGTGGACCAGATACCCTCTTGCACAGATTGCCGCTATGCTCTGGTCTGTGCAGGAGGATGCGGCGCATTGGCGTATCATGTGACAGGCGATATGCATGGGTCGCATCCCTGTTGTGCTGACCTCTATGCTCTGCTGCACGAAATCGAAGACGACCTCGCGAAGGGGCGACTCAATGACTAGACTGCAGTCCTGGCAGCACTGCATCACGAACCGTCCAGCCTAGTAAAGAAGTACTTGTAGGAGAGAGGATCATGGGCGAACCGATAAGGCTTGCGGACATGGCGTGGGTGGATGTCTACGAATACCTGCAGAAACGGCGAGCACTGTTGATCCCGATCGGCACCTGCGAACAGCATGGACCGCACCTGCCGCTGGCCACCGATCTCATCGTGGCGGAGCGGCTCGCCGAGGCGCTGAGCGCTCGGACTCAGGTGCTGGTGGCGCCCCCCATCAACTATGGGGTCAACCTGGCCGCCGACTACCTCGTAGCGGGCACTGCGGGCGTTGATCTCGATTGCCTGCGCACGATGCTGCGCCAGGTGGTGCGGGAGTGGGCCGCGCAGGGCTTCGACACGTTCTTCGCCGTGACCGCCCATGCGTGCTCCCTGGGAGCAGAGAGCTTCGCGCACGAAACGGCCATACGCGAGGCGCTCTCGAGCTGCATGCTGGAAGTGAAATGCCGCGCGTACCTGCTTTTCCCGTATTGGATATCGTGTGCTGACCTGCTCACGCACGAGACGAACGCCGAGCATGCTTCCGAGATGGAGACCTCCCTTCTCCTGCACCTGTGGCCGAGTTCGGTGCATCTGGAGCGCGTTGCGGACGGCTCGGGCGCGGCGCCGGAGGAAGAGGAGGAGGAACTCCCGGCTGCCTACGCGGTGATGCACCACATGCCATCCCTTGACCTGCCGACTCCGGAAGCGTACGAGAGCTACGAGGGCACCCCGCAAGCCGGAACCGCCGAGAAGGGGAGGCTCATCTTCGCGCGGTGGGTGGATCAGCTATCGGTGCTGATGGGGGAGCTGATGGCGGAGATCCGTTGAGTTCCGCCGGAATGGGGAGTGGCGTCACCGGCGCACGGGGTCAGCGCGCTGTCGGCGGTGAGGCCAGAAGGGAGGGACAGGTGCAACCAGGCTGTGACGTGCTGCTTGTCTCGTGTCCTGCCGCGGCCGGGATGTTCCTGCGCACCGCCGCCACCGTCGCTTGGAAGATGGCGCGCAGCAGGCAAGACTAACCGGGCGCCGCTCCGCTCATGCCGCCGGAAGTCCCCGCGGCCGTGTCGTGTTAGCAGTAGCGGCGAGGGTTGCCGGCAGGGGCGTCACACGCGCCCTTGACACAGTCTCATCATGTAGTCCAGGTAATGTCGCAGGAGCAGGCACTGTTCAAGTTGGTCGGCATCGGTGCACCCCGCCTCGAGCTGGTTCAGCGCCGCCGTCGCGTCCGCCGCGAGGCTGCGCACTACGTTGCGGAACATCCGCAGTTGCTCGTCCGCAGACTTCTGGCTCGCGCGCCGGGTGGCGACGTTGGCAGCGGGTGCCGTATGCATGGTGCCTGCTCCTCCTGTCTCTGAGCCGCTTCGGTTCGCCGCGGCCGCGCGTCCGGAATCGAGTGCCCAGCCGAAGGCGTCCCGCCTATGACCGTATCCAACCGCGCAGACGCATCGCCTCGGTCACGCGCCCCAGCGCGACACAGTAAGCGGCGGTGCGCATGTCGGTCTGGTACTGCTGCGACGCGGCCAGCACATCCCGAAAAGCTTTCGTGATCTTGCCGTCGAGTCGCTCGTGCACGTCGGCTTCCTCCCAGTAGAGCGACTGGCGGTTCTGCACGGTCTCGAAGTACGACACGATGACCCCGCCGGCATTGCACAGGAAGTCGGGGATGATGAACGCGCCCTTTCGGGACAGAATGTCGTCGGCCTCGAGCGTGGTCGGGCCGTTGGCCCCTTCGGCGATGATCCGGGCCCGGACACGATCCGCGTTGGCGGCGGTGATCTCCCTCTCCAGCGCGGCGGGGATGAGGATGTCCACCTCCAGTTCCAACAGATCAGCATTGCTCAGAGGAACCGTGTCAGGTAGGCCCATTACCGCGCCCGTCTCCAGCTTGTGCGCGGCCGCGGCGGAGGAATCAATGCCGCGCATGTTCGTGACGCCGCCCCTGGAGTCGCTGATCGCCACCACGCGGCAGCCCAGCAGGCGCTCCGCCAGCAGCGCCGAGTAGGAGCCGGCATTGCCGAAGCCTTGCACGGCTACGGTGGCGCCCTTGGGGTTGACCCCCAGATGCTTGCAGGCTTCGCGGATGGCGAAGATGGTGCCGCGGGCGGTTGCATCTCCGCGCCCGTGCGACCCGCCAAGCGCCAGCGGCTTGCCGGTGATTGCGCCCGGGCAGTAGTGGCCGGTGAGCTTGCTGTACTCGTCCATCATCCAGCCCATGATCTGGGGATCGGTGTAGACGTCGGGCGCCGGGATGTCGAGATCGGGGCCCAGCACGCGATAGACGGCGTCAATGTACGCCCGCGACAGCCGCTGCAACTCACCCGCCGACATGTGCTTGGGATCGCAGATCACGCCCCCCTTGCCGCCCCCAAACGGGATGTCCGCCAGCGCGCACTTCCACGTCATCCAGCACGCCAGCGCGCGAATCGTATCCACCGTCTCCCCTGGATGGAAACGAATGCCACCCTTGGCTGGCCCGCGCGCATCATTGTGCTGCACCCGGTAGCCCTTGAACACTCTAATGCTGCCGTCGTCCATGGTGACCAGCAGCGATACGTGCAGTTCTCGCATGGGTTGGCGTAGAACAGCATGAACCGCCGGGTCCAGATTCAGCACCCGGGCAGCCTTGTCCAACTGCGCCTGCGCCATCTCGTACGCGCTGCTCTCTGCCGCGGTGACAACTGCGGTGGTCATCTTCGGCTTCTCCTCATTAGTGCCTGGTATCGAACGTCAGGCGGAACCCCGCTACCTTCCGCCTGCAAGCAACATCGCCGCACCGCACCCGTGTGCCGTGGTGCGGGTAACCCCTGACGCCAGCACCCGGATCTGCGTCCATTCGTCCCACGCTAATCTATTACGACTATTAGCAGCACTTACCTGCTAAGAATATGCGCAGCACTGACTCCCTGTCAAGTGGCAGTTCCGGGCGTCATCGGCTTCGTCGGGATCAGCCGGTTAGGCGGCGGAACATGCCAAGGGTTCTCGCTGTCCCCGCGCCCTCTTGCGTCTCGGATTCCCGTCATGCTGGCGATGTGATATGATTACGTGGGCGTTGCCAGGGGCCGTGCTGCTGCCAGATAGCACAGGAAGACTCATGCAAAAAGAGATCCGCGTCAGCACCGGCGTGTCGTGGCTCGACGACCTGCTCGGTCAATTGCGCATCGGAGAGAACGTGGTATGGGAGGTTGACGCGGGCGCCAACGTCGAGGCGTTCATGCGCGCCTTCCTGGAGGCGAACATCCGGGGCGGCACCAACGCCGTCTATGTCTCCTTCAATCATTCGCCGGTGACGATGAAGGAGAGACTCGGTGACCTCTTCGACGAGCCGCAGTTCATCCTGGTTGACTGCTTCACGGACGGCAAGGGCCACAGCGATCCGGTGTTTTCGCGCTTTTACGACAGCGCCACCGAGCAGGACTTGGCGCACGTCGTGCGCGTGACCAACCCCGCGAGCGTGGAGGCTTTCACCGAAACCGCCAACGCCATCGAGGGCAGGGCGGGGGTGGGCGCCAAGTACGTGTTCGACAGCCTCACGGGGATGCAGGATCTGTGGGCCGAGACATCCCGAGCGTATCGCTTCTTCACCTACGCCTGCCCGCGGCTGTACGACCTCAAGACCATCGCCTACTGGGTGCTGGAGAAAGAGGCGCATTCCTCGTCGTTCCGCGCCAACCTCAAGCATGTAACCCAGGTTGCGGTGGATCTGTCCCGCGTCGAGGGCGGCTATGCGCTGCGGCTCGTAAAGGCCGAGGGGCGCGCCTTGGGCGCCGAAGCGGAGGCGCCACATCGCTACCAGGACGTCCGCGGCAAGCTCAACCTCGTCGCCGACAGCAGACGCGAGCTGCTGCGGCTCGGCAAGCTCATCCGCGCGGCGCGCTTGCAGCGCGGCATGTCGCAGGCGGAGCTTGGCGATTTGCTCGGCGTGACCGCGAGCACGGTTTCCCAAGCCGAGAACGGCCTCATCGCGCTCTCGCTGCCCAACCTCTTCGCAGTGGCGCGCAAGCTGGAGCTGAACCTGGCGACGGTGCTCGACGGCCACGAGATGCCCAAAGACGCCGTCACCATCATGCGCCAGAAAGACCGCCCGCGCAGCCGCGTGGCTGGCAGCAAGCGGAAGCCGGTCTATGTCGAGCGCCTGCGTGACCTCGACCTGGTGGGCGATGTGGAGCCGCTGATGGTGATCGTCCCGCCCGGCGCCAAGCTGAACAAGCACTTCTCTCTGCGCAAGGGCACCGAGTTCGGACTCCTACTGACCGGGCGTCTGCATGTGGAAATCGCCGGCAGAACCCGCGAGCTCCAACCTGGCGACAGCATCTACCTGGAGAACGACGTGCCCAGCGCGTGGAGCAACCCGGCGGCCGAAGAAGCACAACTGCTGTGGGTCGTGGCCCTCAGGTGACCGCGCAGCACGCCTGCCGCGGAGCTGCCCGGCAGATTGCGGCGGGCTCGCTGTCTTGGGCCGGCTTAGCTGGTCTCACGGCGCCGACGATTATTCGGGGGCGCATGTTTTCACCAGCGTGAAGGTAAACGGCCGACGCATGTCGTAATACACACCCACAGGCGGGTTTTCATGCCTGAATGGCAGCGGTCCGACGGCGTGGTCGGGCGCGACTGTGAGCGGTTCGAGACGATGGCGTCTCGGTGCGAATAGCATCGGGGCGCCTTTTTGTTTGGGGGGCGCAGGGATTCAACCGCACGGGTCGCACCGAGCGCCCGGAGTGGGAATCTGGAGCGAGCAAAGGAGGACGAAACTCATGCCTTGGTACAACGAGAACTCACGGTCCACCAGCGGCACCGCGCTGCGGGTGCGCGATGCCACCCCCATCAGCGGCATGTGCCCGCTGTGCATCCGCGAGTGCAACGTGCTGTGCGAGATCAGCAAGTCGGCGTTTCGCGGGCGCGAGGTGCTGTATCCCAGCCCGGAGGCGTTCGGGCACAGCACTGCCGCCTCCAACAAGGACTACCTGTTGAACTGGTCCGATGTGCAGATTCAGGTCGAAGTCCTGGGCGCCGAGGGCATCCAGGCCGACCCCGACCACGCCACCTTCCCCAACGTGGACATCTCCACCACCGTCGGCGGGGTGCCGCTCAAGGTGCCCGTACTCCTCGCCGGCATGGGTTCCACCGACGTCGCCACCCGCAACTGGGAGGCGCTGGCCGCCGGCTGCGCCATCAGCGGCACCATCCAGACCGTGGGCGAGAACGTCTGCGGCATGGACCCGGAGGCGACTTACAAGGACGGCAAGGTCGTCGAGTCCCCCGGCATGCGCTGGCGCATTGATTCCTACCGCAAGTTCTGGGACGGCACCCACGGCGACATCGTCGTGCAGACCAATGTCGAGGATCAGCGCGGCGCGGTCGAGCTCTATGCGCTGAAGGAGCTCGGCGTCAACGTCATCGAGCGCAAGTGGGGCCAGGGCGCCAAGGCCATCGGCGGCGAGGTGCGGGTGGACAACCTGGAGAAGGCGCTGCTGCTCAAGCAGCGCGGCTATATCGTTCTACCCGATCCCACCGATCCCGCGGTGCAGGAGGCCTTCAAGGACGGCATCTTCGCCACCTTCGAGCGCCACAGCCGCGTCGGCTTCCCCGAGGAGAAGAGCTTCATCGAGGACATTGCCTGGCTGCGCGAGCAGGGGGCGAAGAAGGTCTTCCTCAAGACCGGCGCCTACAACGCGGCGGCGGTCGCCTTCACGCTCAAGTGCGCGTCGCAGGCGAAGATTGACCTGCTGACCTTCGACGGCGCCGGCGGCGGCACCGGCATGAGCCCGGTGCCGATGATGAATGAGTGCAGCACCCCGACGCTCTACCTGCTCGCGCAGGTGCTGGAGGGCGCGCGCATCCTCAAGCACAAGGGCAAGTACGTCCCCGACATCGCCTTCGCCGGCGGCTTCGTCAACGAAACCCAGATCTTCAAGGCCATCGCCGCCAGCAACTTCGGCGACGGGCCGTTGATCAAGGCCATCGCCATGGGCCGCTCGCCGCTGACCGCCGTCATGAAGGCCGACTATTTCGTGGAGCTGTCCGGCACCGGCAAGCTGCCCGCGGCCTTCACCAGTCTCTACGGCAACGACCCCACTCACTTCTTCGTCGCCAGCACCGAGCTGCGCGAGAAGTACGGCGACAAGGTGGGCAAGGAGATACCGTGGCCGGCGGTGGGGCTCTACACCTATTTTGTGGATCGGCTCGGCGTCGGGCTGCAGCAGCTCATGGCGGGCTGCCGCAAGTGGAAGCTCAACCTGCTCGACCGCAGCGACCTCGTCGCCCTCACCGAGCGCGCCGCCAAGGTCACCGGGCTGCCGCTGCCGGAGGAGGCGGGGCACGAGGCATTTGCCCGCATCCTGGATTTCTGAGTGACCGCTGGATAGCGGTGATCGTCGCGTAGGGGCGCAGAGTGCTGCGCCCCTACCTGCCATCTGCAGTCTCGCCGGTGGAGGATTACCCCCGGCCCCGGCGAACAGTAGTCGGCAGCACGGGGGTGATTCCTTGCCGCCCAGCCGGGAACAGACTGCCGAGCTTGTCCGTCGGATCGTGGACGCGGCCCATCCGCTGCGCATCATCCTCTTTGGCTCCGCCGCGCGCGGCGAGATGGGACTCGACAGTGACGTGGATGTGCTGGTGGTGATGCCCGACGGCACTCCCCGGCGCGAGACCTCGCGGTTTCTGCACACACAGCTCTTCGGCATTCCCTTCGGCGTTGACATCCTGGTCACGACCCCTGAGCACCTGGAGCGTCATCGCGACAACATCGGCCTCATCTACCGCAGCATTCTCGCGGAGGGCAAGGAAATCTATGCCGCATGACCCCGGATCGCCGGCCTCCTGGCTGCGGTTCGCACGCAGCGACCTCGCCATCGCCCGACAACCAGCAGCGGGCGATGTGCTATTGGAGACTCTGTGCTTCCACGCGCCGCAGGCGGTGGAGAAGAGCATCAAGGCGGTGCTGGTTCACAGTGCAGTTCCTGCGCCCAGTCTCCACAGCATCGAACGTCTGATTGACCTGCTTCCCCCGGACCTCCCACGCACCGCCGATCTCATTGCCTCGGCCCAACTCACCGACTACGCCACCGTCTTTCGCTATCCCGGCGAAGAGACGCCCGTCTCGAATCAAGAGTACCGCGAGGCCTTGCGCCTGGCAGAAGCGGTGGTTGCATGGGCGGAGGGGGTGGCGGCGGGCCGTTCGGTGTGAGGCGCCCAGCTTCGTCGGCGATTCCAGTGGCCGCCCCGAGGTTGCTGCGAGAGGTCCCCATTGTGCCGATAGATCTGCGTAGTGACACGAGTTCGACCCCCGACGACGAGATGCGCGAGGCGATGCGCCGCGCCGCCGTCGGCAACGACGGCTTCGGCGAGGACCCGACGGTGAACCGGCTTCAGGAAACGGCGGCCGCGCGCCTGGGCAAGGAAGCCGCCCTCTTCGTCCCCAGCGGCACCATGGCCAACTTGGTGTCCATGCTCACCCTGTGCGAGCGCGGCGACGGCGTCGTCGCCGGGCGCAACTGCCACATGTTGACCTTCGAGCGCGGGATACCGGCGCTTGCGGGCATCGTTCCGCTGGTGGCCAACGACGAGACCGGCGCTCCCGACCCGGATGAGATCCGCGCTCTGCTCGGGCGGCGCAGCTTTGTGCGCCCGCGGGTGCTGGCGGTTGAGAACACACACAACTTCGCGGGCGGCGTGCCGCTGGATTTCGCGCAGATGGCGACTTATGCTGCGCTGGCGCGCGAACGCGACCTGAAGCTCTACGTGGACGGCGCCCGTGTCTTCAACGCCGAGGTCGCGCTCGGCACGCCTGCCGCCGAGCTATGTCGTGACGCCGATGTCGTCTCTTTCTGCCTGTCGAAGGGGTTGAGCGCACCCATCGGCTCGCTGGTGGTCGGCGGCGCGAAAGACATGAGCCGCGCGCGGGAGATGCGGTCGCTGCTGGGCGGGCAGATGCGCCAGGCGGGCGTGATCGCAGCGGCGGGTATGGTGGCGCTGGAGAAGATGATCGAACGCCTGGCGGATGACCACCGGCGGGCGCAGCGGCTGGCGGAGGGTCTGCGGGGCCTCGCTGGCCTGGGGGTAGAGCCGCCACATACCAACATGGTGCGGATGCATGTCGCGCGCGCCGGCCTCGACGCCCAGGGATTCGTCAAGGCGATGGCCGCCCGCGGCGTCCTGGTCTTGCACTACAGCGCAACCGTCGTACGCATGTGCACCTACCGCGACATCACCGACGCCGATATTGATGCGACGATTGCCGCGGTGCGCGAGACGATGGCCGCGGGGTGACACCTGCGGTCGGACAGCGCCCGCCCTGCGGCGGTTCGGTGATGCTGAAAGCGGAGGAGGCGCAGGAGGTGATGACAAGCCCGCAGTGGAAAACCTAGCTGGGAGGCGACGCAGTGCCGCGCGTGGTCGTCATCGGCAGCATCAATATGGACTTGGTGGTGCGAGCGGAGCGCCTGCCGCGCCCCGGGGAGACCATCCACGGCGACGAATTCCACACCATCCCCGGCGGCAAGGGCGCCAACCAGGTCGTCGCCGCGGCGCGCCTGGGCGCGCAGACTCACCTCGTCGGGCGCGTGGGCGATGATGGTTTCGGACGCCAGCTGCGGCAAGCGCTGGAGGACAACGGCGTGGATTGCAGCCGCGTTGTCACCGACCGCGAGCACCCGAGCGGCGTGGCCATGATCGTCGTCCAGGCGTCGGGCGAGAACAGCATCGTCGTCGCCGGCGGTGCCAACGGTGCGGTTTCTCCACGCGACGTTGAGGCGTCGCGCGCGGTGATACAGGCGGCGGAGGTAGTGCTGCTGCAGCTCGAGATTCCGCTGGAGACGGTGACGACGGCGATGACGATAGCGCGCGCCGCGGGCGTCCGAACCATCCTTGATGCGGGACCGGCGTGCGCGCTGCCGGAGGAGGTGCTGCGCGCGCCAACCCTTCTATCACCAAACCTGGTCGAGGCCGAGGCCCTGCTGGGCCGCCCGGTGTCCGGTGGGCTGGAGGCGGCGCGCGAACTGGTGGCGCGCGGGGTCGCCGCATGTGTGGTAAAATCAGGGGCGCGGGGATGCGCGTGGGCCACCCCCCAGGCGTCGGCGGAAATCGCCGCCGCTATGGTGGAGGTGGTTGACACGACGGCGGCGGGCGACGCCTTCACCGCGGCGCTGGGCGTGGGCTTGGCGGAAGGGCAGTCCCTGGCGGCCGCCGCCGCGTGGGCTAACTTCGCCGGCGCCTTGGCGGTGACGCGCCTGGGCGCCCAGCCGTCCATGCCCACGCGCGCCGAGCTCGAGCAGTTCATCTCGTGTGGAAGCTAGGATTGTCGTATGCCGATCGAAATCTGGCCGTCCATCATCTGCGCGGATTTCCGCGCCCTGGCCGACTCGCTCAAGCAGCTGGAGGAGGCCGGCGCCGACGGCATTCACCTCGATATAATGGATGGGCACTTCGTGCCCAACATCACCTTCGGCCCGCTGGTGGTGGAGGCGATACGCTCGGCGACCAAGCTGCCCCTGGACGCGCACCTCATGATCGCGGATCCAGGCCGCTACCTGGGCGACTTCGTGCGCGCCGGGGCGGACCTGATCACCGTGCACGCCGAGGCCACCGTCCATCTCCAGCGCACGCTTGCGGCGGCGCGCGAAGCGGGGGCGCAGGCCGCGGTGGCGCTCAACCCGGCGACGCCGCTGAGCGCGATCGAGTACGTGCTCGCGGACGTATCACTGGCGCTGCTGATGACGGTCAACCCGGGTTTCGCCGGACAGGCGATGGTGCGCTCGACGCTGCCCAAGATCAACCGCCTGCGGGAGCTGATCGGGCAGCGCGATCTCGACCTGCGGGTGGCGGTGGACGGCGGCGTGAGCGCCGAGACCGCGCCCGACATCGTCCGGCGGGGGGCGGAGATGCTCGTCATCGGCTCGGGGCTGTTCATACCCGGTCTAACCCTGGCCCAAGCCATGAATCGTGTGCGCGCCGCCGTGGCTGCGGCGGCTGAGTGAGAGGAGTCTGGAATGGCGGATCAAGAGCGCAATCGCGAAGCGGGCGAGCCCACGCAAGCCGGCGCCGGTGAGAAGGGGCGCCCGGCCGTGGACTACGCGCGCTATCGCATGAACCCGGTGCAGATCAAGGAATCAGTGGAGATCGCGCGGGCGGTTCCCCGCCGCATCTTCGCGACCGTGGTCGTGCTCGCGGCGCTGGCGGTCGCGGTGATCGGTGTCATCATCTGGGAGCGACTGGCGGCCGAGCGCTCGCCGCTGGAGTCGCTCAACCCCGATGTGCGAGATGAGGCACGCGAGCTAGTGGACAACATCCTTACGCGCATCGAGTCGCTCCAGGGCTACGTCTATGATGCTGAGTACCCTACGCCCACTCGCCTGCGGATCTTCATCAGTCCAACCTTCGGGCAGCCGGGCGAGGAGCGAGCGGTCACGGGGAAGGAAGTCGAGAATGTCACCCGTCGCGTGACCGACGAGTTCCGCGGCTACGGTCGGAAACACGCCAAGCTCACCGTGGAAGCGTTCGTGGTCGAGCATCCAGCGCTGGCCGCGGATCAACCGCCGGTCGCCGTCGGCGAGTATGACCCGCAGACGGAATCCGTCAGTGTGCGGCTGACGACACAGATCCCCGTGCCCGGCCAGAGAAGCACGGGAGCGGCGCCGCCCGGACACGGCCACATCGGTGAGCACGGCGGCGCCGGCGCACCTCCCGGCTAGCCCTAATACTGTTCGTTTAAGCTACTAGTGTGCAGTAACAGAGCCGCTATTGATCGTTTCCTGGCGGCATGGAACGATAACCCGACTGCATTCATGTGGATCAAGACCGCCGACGACATCCTCGCTAAGGACTAGTACCTAGTGACATAAATCAGTGTGTTTATTCTTGAATGACTTGGCATGGACGTTGGCGGCGCGCCACTCGAAGGGGGCGGCGGTTTCGAGATAGGCGGCGATGAATCGGTCAATCGCCGCGCGCAGCTGGCGCACGCTAAGGAAGCTGGCTCCCTTGAGCGCCCCGCGGACCAGCAGACTAAACCAAATTTCGATCTGATTGAGCCACGAAGCATGGGTGGGAGTAAAGTGAAAGTGGACGTTGGGATGGCGCGCCAGCCAGCGATCATGCTTGGGCTTATGGGTATTGAGATTATCCAGGATTACGTGGATCTCCATCTCCGCCGGGTAGTCCGCCACCACCTCGTTCATGAAGTCCAGGAACTCCCGCCGTCGGCGTCGCCGGTAGTGGTCGGCTTTCACCAGTCCGGTGGCCACCTCCAACGCGGCGAACAAGGTGGAGGTCCCATGCCGTTTGTACTCGTGGGAGAAGCCAGTCAAGGCCTTGCCATCGGGCAGCCGCAGGTAGCCCTGTGCCCTCTCCAACGCCTGAATATGCGGCTTCTCGTCCACGCAAATCACTATCGCGTTCTCTGGGGGCGCCAGATACAACCCCACGATCTCCGCCGCCTTCCGGGTGAACTCCGGATCGGTACTCACACACCAGGAGCGGCGGCGTTCCAGGCTGATATCGTAGTGCGCGAGCACTCGCCAGACATACCGCGGGTGCAAGCCCAGCGCCTTCGCCAGAAGCTTCCCGTTCCAACGCGCCCAGCCGCTGGGCGGGGGCTCGTCCAGCTTCGCCAGAATACGCCGCTCGGTGGTCTCGTCATATTGCTCCGGCCGACCCGAACGCGGCGCATCCTGCAAGCCCGCCATGCCCTGCCGGGCGAAGCGCGTCCGCCAGCGAGAGACCACGCTGGGGCGCACGCCCAACTGGGGCGCGATCTGATCGTTTCGCTTGCCCTGCGCCGCCAACAGGATAATACGTGCCCGCAACATATCGCGGGCCGGGGTGGCGGTCGCTCGCACGCGTCTTTCCAACACCCCCCGCTCTTCTTCCGTCAGTATGACGACCGTCGCTTGGCTTGGCATGTGCCAAGTATATCATATCATGTTACTTGTGTCACTAGGTACTAGCACTACTCAGTCGCAGTGCGTTCGTTCTCAACCACCTACGCCGCCAAGGGCAGCTCCTCCGCGGCGGGTCGGTCCCGCCCGTCACGCACGGACGGCTGCAGCCAGGGATCAAGGTGTCTCACCGCCGCTCGACGCCGCAAATCACCGCCGCAACGCCCGTCTCAGGCGGTCGCGGGAGCGTGGGGCCGGTCCGGTCCTAAACGCGATGAACCTCTCCCCTTTGAAGGTCAGTTGACCAGTCTGATCGGGCTCCAGGCGCATGAATACATCCTCGGGCACCACGAACTCTACCTGCTCGCGGCCGACGCGGAACGAGGCCCAGCGCAGGTACGGCGCCTCGATCACTTTGTGCCGACCACGCAGGTGGCTGGAGACCCACGCGGCGAATCCTACTGCTACTTCCTGCGGCTCGTACGTATAGACGCGCGTGTACTTGTATTCGAAGGTGGCCCGCACATTTCGCCGCCGGGCGAGCAACTGAAGTGTGAGGACCTCGGCGTACGATACGAGCACGAATGCCACAATCCCAAGGACGCCAAGTCCGAGAAGGGTGCCGATGCCGATGACGAGAATGGCGTCCGGCCGCATCATGGCGACCCCGCCGGGATAGGGCCAGAGCCAGCACACGACGAAGCCCACGATCAGTGCTAGCGCCGTGAAGACGATGAGGAATCGCTGCTCGTTCGACATGCTGTGGCCTGCAGCTCCAGGTCGTCCAGACACCATTCCGCTGGCGCCAGCAAGACAATAGTCCCTGATGCGCCTGTTCGCATCCAAGCCAAACGGCGTTCGCTGCGGTCTCGCTCAAGCGTGACGAAAGGAGTATGACGCAGTTCGCCGGGACGCGGGAACCACCGCGATCAATGCGGGCGGGCGCTGCGGCGAGAGCTGTTGACCTCTTGGTCGGGGCCGGATGATGTCACCGCGCCATGAATATGCTCCGGGTTGTGACAACGCATCATGGCCTGCTCGTAGGTGATGACGCCAGCCTCGTAGAGCTCCTTGAGCGAGTCGTCCATCAGCCGCATGCCGACGTCCCCCGAAGTCTGGATGATGTTGTACAGCAAGTGCGTCTTGCGCTCGCGGATAACGTTGCGCACGGCGAGGGTGCCGATCAGTATCTCGGTGGCGAGCACACGCCCGGCCTGATCAACGCGTGGGATGAGCTGCTGGGATATGATGGCCTGAAGGGTAGCCGCGAGCTGGGTTATGATCTGCGGCTGCTGTGCCGGCGGATAGATGTCGATGATGCGGTCGATCGTGCCCGGGGCATCAGGTGTGTGCAGGGTCGCCAGCACGAGATGCCCCGTCTCCGCCGCGGTGAGCGCGGTGGCGATGGTCTCCAGGTCGCGCATCTCGCCAACCGCAATGACATCGGGATCCTGGCGCAGGATGTGCACCAGCGCCTCACCGAAGGAGTGCGCGTCGCTGCCAATCTGCTGCTGCACGACGATGGACTTGCGATGACTCTGCCGGTACTCGACGGGGTCCTCGACCATGATGATCTTGCAGCGCCGCTCACGGTTGATGAGATCGACCATAGCGTTAAGGGTGGTAGTCTTGCCAACGCCGGTGGGCCCGGTGACAAGCGCCAACCCGTTGGGGCGGCGGGCGATTTCGGACACGATGTCTGGCAGCCCCAGTTCGGACAGGCTGCGCACCGCCGGCGGGCAGATGCGAATGGCGCACTCCGTGTTGCCCTTCTGGTAGTAGACCGTGATGCGGAAGTGGCCGATGTCGGGGTAGAAACGAGAGTAGCACAGCTTCCATTCCGATTCGAAGCGGGCGATCTGCTCCTGACTGAGGGCGGAGTAGACGATGGCCTTGGTGTCCACCTCGGACAGCGCCGGGTGTTGCATGGGAATAATCTCGCCGTCAATGCGCAGGACAGGCGGCAGCCCCGCGACAATGTGGAGATCGGAGGCGTTGCATCTCACCGCCTCCTGAAGCAGTCGCGCCAGCAGTGAGCGCGATGCCGACTGATCCTCGGACACTTACGCCTCCTTGAGCTCAACCCAGCCAACGGCGGTGAGCAGGCGGGTTGCAGATGGCAATTACCTTGCCGATGACCTCATTTGCGGCTATCAGCCGCAGGCCCTGATTCTGGGTTGCTTCATGCTCCTCCACGAACCCAAACTCGTAGTTCAGGATCGCATAGCTGTCGGAGGGGACGGCAAGCGCCATCGCCGTCGGCTGGAGGTGCAGTTGAGCATACGCCTCGGGCACGTACAGCGGGGCCTGCGGGAGCAGCGGTTCCTGGCCGGGGCCGAAAGCCAGTCCGTTGCGGGTGAATCCTGCGGCGGTGACCGCGACCTGGTCGCCCGCGATGCCCAAGACCCGCTGGATGGTCGCGGGGGCGCCGCCTGCGAGCCTGTACATGACGAGGTCGCCCGGCCTTAGCGCCGCAGCCGTTGTCCTTCGGACGTCCAGCAGCATGGTGTCGCCACGGCTCAATACTTCACGCGTCGCCGCCAGGCGACCTCTCTCACCCATGCCCGCCGCGGCAGGCGCCAATGCGAACTCCATGCGCCCCATCCGCCAGTAGTTGTAGCCGCCGAAAGCGGCAGCCGTGTAGATGGTGCACAAGAGGCCGATGGAAAAGAACACGCCCGCAGCCAGCTCACGCCTAATCGGGCGCGGGTCGTTCAGGCTGCGCGCATGCGCAACCGCCCAGGCGATTTCCCCCGCATATGCGAAGAGCAAGACCAGTAAGACGAGGTTGGACACCCACGAGTGAACCGTGAGGGCGACGGTTCCGGCGCACGCAAGACAGGCCAGGAACACCCGCCCGCCAATGTCGCGCCGCCCCAAATGAACGTGTCCCAGGCCCGGAGCCAATGACAGCAGCCCTGCAAGCGTCGGGCTTTTGCGGACGATGACGTCTTCCTTTGCCGTGTCCACCTGGTACCAGAAGATGTTCCAGAGCCGGCGCAGACCGCTTCGTCCGGCGCGCACGGCGTGGCGCAATTCCTGGGCCTGCGCCTCGACGTAACGCTCCACGCGCTGAGCTCGCCGCGGAGGAAGGACCTCGCTCCAGCGGGTCAACTCCCGCCGCAGGCCACTCCCGCACCGCAGGCAGCGGTCCAGCTGGGGCATGTTGTCGCTGCCGCAGGTGGGACAGCGCATATCATCCCTGCCTGCCGCGCACCTGTTCCTGGTCCGCGATATGAGCGGTGGGTTCGGGCGCGTAGTAATCAGCGGTGAGGCGCTTGGTCTTGACTCTGCCGATGGCTTCCTCGAACAGCTTCATCGGCTCCAGGCATGCCTTGCCCTTCATCCCTTTGACATCCACTTGTACTTCGCCGGACGGCGTGATGACGATCTCCAGTTCGTGACGGTTTGCCATCACCCTCTCCTTGCCTGTGTTCAGCGCCGCCGCAGCGCGCGCCACATGCGCCGCAGCCAGCCGACACTCTCGATTTGCTGCACGCGTTGGCGCAGGTCGCGGTCCCCAGGGCGCAGCTGCAGTGCGCGATAGAGGTTCGTCTTCGCTCCTTGAAGGTCGCCCATGCGCTCACGGCAAGCGGCTGATCTGATCAAGGGCAGCACTTGCTTCGAGTCACATCGGGCTGCTTGGGCGTAGTGCGCTGCCGCGCGCGCGGTGTCCCCCGCCGATTCGAAAATCCTTCCGATGCTGTAGTGGCAATACCAGTCGGTGCCCGCGACCTCAACTGCTTTCGCGCAGCACCGGGCGGCCGCGTCCGCCGAGCCTGCCAGCAGCAGCACTTGGGCGCGCGACAGCCACACGTATTCGGTGCCTCCATGCGCCTCGAGCGCTTGGTCGGATGAGCGGATGCCGGCTGTCGGCCCCCGCGTTCGCGCCACAGCGACACCACGCGCCGCCAGCAAGTCGGCCGAGCCTGGGAAACGGTCCAGCCCCCGCTCGGCCCAGGTCCGCGCTTCGACATCTTCGTTCATCGCCAGCAGGCAGCGCACCTGTCCCCCCCATGCGCGTTCCAGGTTGACCTGGTAGCGCAGAGCCAAGGAGTAGAAGTAGAGCGCACGCTCGTAGGATTCCTCGCGAAAGAGCCGGTCCGCCCGCTCCAGGCAGACGGCCTCGTCAACCTCCTGGTCGTCCGGCGCCGCGACAACCTTGGGCCCGGACTTGTCGTCAAACTCAAGCCACTGGAAGCGACCCATGCCGGATCTCGTTCTTCTTCGCCCCCCAGGCGTCCCGAACCGCGAGTCGCCCGCACGGTCGCGCGAGCACCGCGCCGCCTACCAACTGCGGACCCGCAGGCGGATCGACTGGTCACTCGCGACCTGCTCCTCGACCACCGTGTATCCCTTTTGCTTCAGTTCATCCATGACGCGCTGGTAGGTCAGTTGCTGGCGCACCCGCTGCAGGAGCGTGCGCCCGATTTCTATGAGCTCCGGTTCCGATTTCTTCCCGCCGACGTGCAGCTTGCACTGGCCGCGCTCATCACGATAGAACACCGCCTTCACCTCGCCATCGCTGAGTGTGAGCGACTCGGAGCCAAGTTCCTGAGCGCGGGCCGCGGCGAGTTCGAACTCGACGCCCTGCTCCCGTTCGGCTACTAGTGGGGTCGCGACCTGCTGGGAGGTCGCCTGCACCCCGTGGAAGCCCATGGCGGCGCACGCCGCGCTGATGACTCCGGTGAGCACCGGCCAACCAACGGCCACGGCCGCCGGCACCACGATGAAGCACACTGACATGGTAACCCCTTTCGCCCGCTGCCATCTTGGAGCGGCGCGCACAGCCAATCGGTGCGATCACAGTTCCAGCTTCCGCCCCCCGAAAGCCGGCACTTCCTCCGCCTCGCAGCTTGACGCTGGCCGCGCTCTTCCGCTCGCCCATTGCCGCAACCCCTCGATGTCTTCCTTCATCGTGGTTGACAGCGGCACCGTCTCGGCGATAGCGCGCAAGGTCGCTTCGGTCGTAAGGTCGCTGCGGCCCTCGAAGACATCGAACAGCGCAGCGACCACGGCCTCCTCGATTTCCGCACCCGAGAAGCCCTCCGCCGCCGCGGCCAGCTTGGCCAGATCGAACTTTTCGGGATCGCGGCGGTACTTGCGCACATGGATGGCGAAGATCTCCGCGCGCTCCTCCTGCGTCGGGAGGTCCACGAAGAATATCTCGTCCAACCGGCCTTTGCGCAGGAGCTCGGCGGGCAACTGCTGGATGTTGTTGGCGGTGGCGATGACGAACACCGGCGCCGTCTTCTCCTGCAGCCAAGTGAGGAACGTAGCGAATACCCGTGACGTGGTGCCCGCATCGGAGAACGACGAGGACTGGGTCCCCGCAAACGCCTTCTCGATCTCATCCACCCACAGCAAGCATGGGGCGACGGACTCGGCGACCAGAATCGCTTCGCGGATGTTACGCTCCGAGGAGCCGACGAGGTCGGAGAAGACCTTGCCCACGTCCAGACGCAGCAGCGGCAGGCCCCACAGCGACGATACGGCCTTGGCGCAGAGGCTCTTGCCGCAGCCCTGCACGCCCAGAAGCAGCACGCCCTTGGGCGAGGGCAGGCCGAAGTCGCGCGCCTCATCACCGAACGCCCGCGCGCGCTTCGCCAGCCACTCCTTGAGGCTATCGAGGCCGCCGACGTCCGCAAACCGCTCTTGTGCGCGGTAGTACTCGAGGATGCCGGACTTGCGGATGGCCTGCTCTTTCTCCGAGAGGATGATCGGTATCTCGGCCTCTGTCAGCCGCCGCGCGCTGACCAGCGTCTTGGCGAACACGTTCTCGGCTTCGTTAAGGGTGAGGCCTTTGGCCGCATATAGGAGCCGTTCCTTCACCGCGGGATCAATGGTAATGTGCAGCTCGGAGGACTCGTTGATCTCCTTCGTCCGAGCGTCGAGCAGGCTTTCCAGCTCGTTGATGCCCGGCAACTCGTAGTCAATGACGGTAACGTCCTTTTGGAGCTCGAAAGGGATCTTGAGCGCAGGCGAGATGATCACCGCCGTCTTGTAGCTCGCCTTGAGGGTGGCGGCGACATCGCGCAGCTTGCGCGCGACCCCGGGATCGCTCATGTAGTAGTGGAAGTCGAGGAGTGCGAACAGCGCCGGCTCGATGTGATCGAGCACCATGTCCAGGGCCTGCAAGGGGTCGCGCGTCCGTTCGTCGGTCTGGCGTTTGCCCTGCTCGATCTTGCTGTGAAGCTGCATCCCCTTGCTGCTCGACCAGACGTAGAGCTTCTTCTCGCGCGCGTCCGCGATCTGCCGCAGGTCGCGCAGGACGCGATCCTCCTCCCACGACACGACGTAGAGTACGGGGTAGCGCGCGCGGACGAGAGTTTCTATCTCATCGCGTTTCGTCTGAGCCATCGCTAGCCTCCTGATCGACGGCGGCCTCCCGCGCGAGCTCCCGCGCGATCTCCGCCAGACCCGAAGTCAGTCGCATGATGGACACGCGGCCGTCACGCGCGATCACGATTTCGGACTCACCAAAGCCAGGCTGGCGCTGCTTGCGAGCTTCAGCCCGAGTTCGCTTGCGCATGAGATTGCCGCCTCCATCTCCGCCGATGTCAGTGATCGCGCCAATTCGCCGCGCTGCGCTGTGCGCGGCGGCACGTAGTTGCACATCACGTGCACCGGAACCGCCAGGTGCGCGGCAGCCCATTCTAGCACGGGCCGCGTACAGCACGCTATATGTCCGGGCAGAGCCAGGTGCCGCAGAATCAGCCGCGACCGCTGGGCGCTCCATAACAGATTCCGGGTGACGACCGCGAAGTGGTTGGCGAGACCCGCCAGCCGGCGGGCGCAGTGGTCGGAGCCGAAGTGACAATCGGCTACGAACACATCAATCACCCCGTCGAGGAGGAGCGCGGTCTCGGTTGAGAAGTAGAAATTGGAATTCCACACCAGGGGCAGGTGGGACCGCGTCCGCGCCAGCGCCCGCAGAATCGCGTAGAGGTGTACGGTCGGCTCGCCGCCGATGAGGCTCAGGGTGCGGGCGCCCGCATTCTCCGGCAGCCCCAGCCAAGTGTCGATGGCTTGGGCGCGCAGCGGTTCGCCGCGCTCAGGGTGCGCGTTCTCCTCACCGACGCAACAAGAAGAGCAGTGGAAGTTGCAGCCGGATGGGAAGACGCAGAACGACGGCGAGATTTCCGGCTCCTCGCCCACCAGCAGGCCCGCGAAATAGACGCGCGCCTCAATGCCGCACCCGCAGTACCCGCGACCGCTGCGGATACGATCTACGCCGCACCGGCGCTCGCACAACACGCATGCTCGCAACAATCGCCGAGCGATGTTGGCCTTGAGTTTGAGCAATGAGCGCCGCGCAGTCGCGGTCGGGGACGCCGAGACTTCGGCGACGGCCGAAGCGTGGGCCTCCCACAACTTGCCGATCGGCGCGTGTGCATCGCGGCTATCAAGTGACGGGCCGGACACCGCGCACCTCCCCCTGCGCGACGCAGCCGTTACCTAGGAAGCGCTGACGGCCAACAACCTAAGTATCATTCACCGCCGGCCCGCTCCTACCTGCCACATTTTTTGTCGAGTTTGAGCAATAGTAGGACAGATGAGGGCTAAATCTGGGGGCCGTCGGCGCGAGCTTTCGATAGCGCTCGCGCCCAGCCACGAAGGTGCGAACTTGGAGCGCCCCTGTGCGAAGCCGGGGCGCCCCGGCCCCTTTGGGGCATAGGGGCGCTTTGATAGCTGCCCTGCGGCCCAACGTACCATCACCCGCGCCGTCGTCCGTCCGCGTCTGCGCCGGGACCGCGGCCGCGTCGGTACTGCGGCCATTGCGCGCCGCAACGCTCCTCGTGGGCAGATTCGCTCCTCATCCCCCAAAGACTGATCGGTGCAAAGCGCTAGCGCCAGAACTTCGGCGCCGAAATAGCTCATCGGCGCGGCGCAATGCCCGCTTTGACCTGAGTCCCAATGTGATTTGACAAAGGCAGCGTTATTGCCTACCGTCTCGCCGCTTGAGGGGATAGAGCTTCACGCGCAACGGGCGGCGTCTGGCGCGTCTGCCCGGTGGCGCTGCTGCACTGGAATCCGTTCACCTACCGCGCTCTGTGGCAGTGGCTGAACGACCCCTTCCCACACCGCCCTGGAGCCGCCGCCGGCTCAGTCAACCCTATTCGCTTGTGGACCGCATCCGGCGCGAGGAAGGGAACCTCTTCTCGAAAACCACCCAAATCAAGGGGATTCTGAACGCAGGGAGAACCTGTTACCGGCCGTGCTTGGACCGCAGCGGTGTATCTCTATGAACGGAGCGTGATCAATGGCGGTTAGCGGACGAGACCGGAACGTTTTGAGGGAGCTGGCCAGGCGGATCGCAGAGATCGCGGCGCTGCCAGTGCAGCAGGAGACCATTGCCCGGTGGAAGGCACTGAACGGACTCCAGCCCGTCCGACCAATGGTCATGATAGACCAGATTCCATGGCACGAGATGGAGATCGGCGACGAGCTCACTTTGCACAGCGAAGACGAGTTCTGCCGTGGGGTGGAGACGGCACTTCGCAGGACTCTCTACTCCTGGCGACACATGCGAGCCGATATGGTGGTCGAGCCGGTGGTGGAGATCCCGAAGGTCATCCATGGCGTAGGCTTCGGGATCGAGACGGTCGAGAGAACTGCCGTCACCGACCCCAGGAGCGGCGTGGTTGGTCATGCCTACATTGACCAGATGAAGACAGAGGACGATCTTCGCAGGATTCGGGAGCCCGAGATCCACCTCGACGCAAAGGCCACCGCCGAAGCTGAAGAGAAAGCGCAGGAGGTCTTCGGCGACATCCTCACGGTGCGCATGCAGGGGCGGTTCCCGTCATTCGCCCCCTGGGACCTCCTCACCACTTGGCGCAGCCCCGAACACATCCTCCTCGACCTGGTGGACAGACCTGAGTTCACGCACCGTCTCATCGCCCGCCTCACCGATGTGCATCTGTCGCTGCTCGACCAACTTGAGGAGCAAGGACTACTGGGCGTGGGGCAACGCACCATCCACTGCACCGGCGCCTCCACGGATGAGCTTCCGGCCCCTGGCTTCGACCCAGCTCATCCTCGCGCGAAGGACCTCTGGACCTGTGGCATGGCGCAGGTGTTCGCCGCGGTCTCCCCGGCCATGCACCAGGAGTTCTGGCTCGACTACGCCGTCAAGTGGTTCTCGCGATTCGGCCTCGGGTACTATGGCTGCTGCGAGCCGCTGCATGAGAAGATCGCCATCATCAGGAAGCTCCCGCACGTCAGGAAGATCTCTATGAGCCCATGGGTGGACCTGGAGAAGGGCGCGGCGCGAATTGGGCGGGACTTCGTCTTCTCTCGCAAGCCCAGCCCCGCCCTAGTGGCTGGCGATAGGTGGGAGCCAGAGCGGGTGGAGATGGACCTCAGAGATACCTTGGAGACATGCGCCCGCTACGGATGTCCGGTCGAGTTCATCCTGAAGGACATCAGCACGGTCCGCTATCAGCCGCAGCGGCTGTGGGAGTGGGCTCATATCGCCACGACGCTAGTGTAGTGTCCCAGCAATATATTGACAATAACGCTCCATGGTGTTATTCTCCGGAGCATGTGGGAAAAAGCCAAAACGCTGAAGATGACGAACGAGCAGCGCACAACACTGGAATCTTGG
>Ga0307379_10003529_pt1 | contig 22695 bp, 21 predicted proteins | sample UN2MG_FD_202237 | JGI IMG/M metagenome (GOLD analysis project Ga0307379, IMG submission 202237) | Soil microbial communities from Risofladan, Vaasa, Finland - UN-2 | ecosystem: Environmental > Terrestrial > Soil > Coastal area > Acid sulfate soil | place: Finland: Risofladan, Vaasa | collected... | reverse complement strand
ATCAAAAACTGAGCCAATCCCGCAAAAAGATGGTTAAAAAGGCCAGGAATAGAAGGATTCCATACGATGAGGATGATGAAGTGGACTTTCTTGTCATCAACCGCCTCAAAATCTATTCCTGCCTCTGATCGGCCGACGACTACGGCAATATCACACCCAGTGTCTAATCGTGCATGAGGGAGCGCAAGACCATGTCCGATGGCCGTTGTGACCAGACTCTCTCTATCGATAATCCGAGTGAGGACAGGTTTCTTATTATTTATGTATTTGAGCTTGACCAAAACATCCAGGAGTTCTTCCAAAGCCTGGATCTTATCGGTCGCTTTGAGCTTAAAGATTACCTGATCGAGTTTCAAATATTCGCAAAAATACGAGTGTTTGGGAGTGGTTGCCTTCTCCATTGAAAACTATTCTATCACAAACCGCATCATCTCAAAAGATAAATAATGAAGAAGTGGATTTGTTTGAGGAGAAGCCTCTTGTTGGAGAAAACAGAGTCATGGATGTCAGAGCCCACTGATGGCCCGACGGACCAGAGTGATGGTCTCTTCGATACCTTTAACCGCGGTGGCTCGGGTCGCAAGCTCAACTCCGGCTTCAGCCGCAGAAAAAGGATCAGCACCATCCACCAAACCCTTGACAGTCACTGCACAAAAGACATCCCCACATCCTGTTGTATCTTCGACATTATCGGCATGGGATGGGACAATGATGCGAGCACTGCCAGGAGTCAAAACCCAAACACCATCCCTCCCCAATGTGATGAACAAAGCGCGGAGCCCCAGGTTGAAGGCTTTCCGTCCAAAACGCTTGATCTCTACATCGGAGAGCCCTTGTCCGCCCAGGCTCACAAGACAGCCTAACTCTGCTCTGTTAGCCTGAAGATAGGTCACTCCTCTGGTCCAGTTTTCCCAGGGGATGTTGGAGAGATATTTTCTGGGAACATTTAGTTCTCTGGAAAGGACAAATGAGTGAAGATCTAGCCAGATAGGACAAATGGCAGCGTCCACGATTCTGCGCCAATCTGAGAGAGTGATATCAAATCCCGAATTGAGGACGGAAACAAGCATTTGGAGACGGTCTAAGCTCTGGAGAACTCCCTGGGGGTCGAGGGGAGGCACAACTGACCGGAGAATTTCCCTTCTCTCCCCCTGTTCTGGATAGTGCAGATGAACATGATTTCCGGGACCCGGGACATACTGGATCCATTCTTTCTGGAGGGCGGGGAAATGGCCGATGACCTTCTCAACACTGCCGGCAAGATCTCTCCCAAGGTTGGTAAAGAGAAAGACATTTTTTTCCAAAACAGAAAGAACCGCAGCTTGGTAGAGAATGCCCCCGAGACCTCGATAGACATCCCCCGCATCCGAGGTGATCACATCATATGTGACTGTCCCGATCAAGCCGATCCCTGTCTGTGTTATCATTTTTGTTCTTTTATAACTCCTAGTAATGTTTTTTGCAAATTCCACCCCTTTTTATAACTCCCTGTTATTAACGTACCGCGAGTTGCTTCCGGATGCATTTCCAAACCCGTGATGTCACGAGAACTCAATAACGTTATTAAGTGATCAGATTATGTGATGGAAAAAACCATGAGCTTGTGTGTTTCACGTTATCCAGATACATGGTATAGTGGGGAATAATCTATAGAAAAATGTGCTTTATGGAGGACGTGAGAGATCAATGAAAGATGTAGGATTCGATCTAGGTCACATGCGATTTCAGGTTAAAGTTCCTGATCATGCGGACATTCTCCGCATGGGAAATGTTCTGCCGCTGGCCAATCCTGAACAAGAAATCCGGAACGCCCTTGACAGCCCGATTTCGAGTCCTTCGCTCAAAAGCATCGTAATGGAAAAACTCACTGCCAATCCCAAAGCAAAAGCCATGATCGTCATCTCCGACAACACTCGCCCCGTTCCCTATTCCGGCAAGGAGGGTATTCTGCTTCCGATCGTTGAGGCCATGGAAGACGCAGGCCTACCTACATCACAGATCCACATTATCGTAGCCACAGGAACCCATCGGCCCATGACCGAACAGGAGCTGCATGACCTTCTAGATCCGAGGATCTTCGAAAAGGGGATTCGAATTATCCAACATGACTGTCGAAACACAAAAGAGTTGATGCATATCGGCCGAACAGAGATCGGTGGTGAGATCCATATCAACCAAATGTACATGGAAGGGGATATCCGGATCCTCACGGGACTCGTGGAAAGCCATTTTATGGCTGGAGCTAGCGGAGGTAGAAAATCCATCTGTCCAGGACTCCTTGCCGAAAATTCTACCCACATCCTCCATAGCGGCCCCATCCTTGCCTCTCCAAAAGCGAGGGATCTGGTTCTCGACGGAAATCCTGTTCACGAAGAGATCCTTGCCGTAGCCAAGATGGCGGGCAGTGACATGATCGTCAATGTCACGCTGGATGCCAACTACAGAGCGACGGGCGTGTTTGCCGGAGACCTGGAGGAGGCGCACAGGGAAGCTGTGGAAAAACTCCGTTCTTATGCGGCTATCCCCGCTAAACGCACATACGACTTAGTCATCACACACGTCGGATACGTAGGAATGAATCACTATCAAGCTGCAAAAGGAGCCCTGGTCTGTATGCCGTTGGTCAAGCCCAATGGAATTTGTATTCTCGCCGCCCCACACACAGACCGTGATCCCATCGGTGGTGCCAATTACAAGGCCATGATGCGCCTTCTTGGAGAAAAAGGTCCTGAAAAGTTTTCGGAGATGATTCTTAGCCCCTCCTGGACATTTGTCCCCGAGCAGTGGGAAGCTCAGATGTGGGCCAAACTCTTTCTCAAAACACCCGCCCAAAACCTGGTGTATTGCACCATGGATATTTCCAGAGATTCCTTCTCCTGGCTTCCTGGCGCGGATGCGAGAAGCCTCGCTCCCGAAGCGTCGGATCTCGAGGAGCTCGTGGCAGGATCCATCGGTTGGGCCCTCGAGCAACTCCGCAAGCAGCTCAACCGGGAGCCACACATTGCCGTCCTTCCAGATGGGCCGTATGGAATCCCCTATTTGGAAAAGGACTTGAAGTCAAAGGCAGAAGACAAAAATCAGGGCTAGCTGAGTTCGATCTTTTCGAGCTTGATCCTGTCAAAGTCGCTCACACCCACTCCCTTTTTTGCGGCCAACTCGATGTGATCAAGAGGGCGACCTTCTTCTTCGAGTGTGCGATAGGCCCTGTACTTGCGTTCGGTCTGAATAGCTTTTAAGCCCACTGCATCCAGGGCTACAGGGTCAGAACTCAACCAGATGGTCTTTGGCGCAAAGAGAGATCTCAAGTTTCTTGGCCTCGGGCCCCGGTCATAACAGGCTTCAAGACCATCCAGGATATGAAGGACGACTTTTTCCCTAACTTCCGGAAGCGCGCAAAAATCCGCGATGAACGGACCGATGTGCGCAGGGCCATGAAAACGGGCATTATTCTCACACAATCCGTAGGCAAGGTTCTTCAGGCTGAGAGTCACTCCGCACAAACCGTGGTCCTTGAGGATCGGCATATTGATGATCTTGTCGCATTCCTGGGTGAATATTTTAGAGAAATACGAATCGGCTCCCCCCTCTTCTCTTTTCTCCGGATTGTCATTCTCTGATGAATAAACGGCATCTTTATCCAGGCGGTCCGAGATCAGCTGCTCTGTTGTCATGGTTCCATAACACCGCACGCCTTCCCCTGTGGTGTTGAATTCGAATTCACAATCGATCATGTGTTTTTCGAATCGATCCCACACTATGATGTTGTTCTCCTTGATTCCGAATTCTTTAAGCTCATCCACCACGGCTTGGATAAGTTCGTGATGTGTGAAAAGAAGGGGACGGCCTAAGGTGCTTATTTTTAGCCCGATCCTATCCTCAGGGCTGAAGAATTGTGCCCAAGGATTCTCCGAGCCGGTCAAGTTTTGTATCCCTTCTCTCACCATGTTCCGGACAATCTCTGGGTCCAGAATCCGTCCTGGTTGCAAGACTTTAGAGTGCTTGACTTCAACGACTTTTGCGGTCTGTGTGTCCTGGGCTCCAAGTTTTAATCCAGACCCAAAAGCGACTCCAGCACCCAACATCATTGAGGAACTTTTTTTGATGAATTCACGTCGATCGATTCTATCTCTCACTTTATTCTCCTGTATTTTAGAATACACTATTATTCTCATCAATTCAATATAATTTCCCCCGGGCAAAGCATCTCTATAAGCGTGATATCTTCAATACATATTGCGGTATTAAGTGTCCCAATTGTGTGGTGGAGAAAACCGTGAGAAGGGCTGGATGGGCATGGTTCTTTTCTATGTAGGGTCCGTTCCCCGAACGGACCGTTTGGGAAACGGTCCCTACATCTAAAATGGAGAGAGTCTCACTGATGTCTCGTGTTCATTTTTCAAAATCACCAATTGGGACACTCGGATGCCATTCATCACGGTTTTGGGGAAGCTGACGATTACTTATTATGAGTTGACGGCAGATGAGGATTCGAATAGTATAAGATCCAGCAAGCACTCACTCTTAAAAATTAGGAGAGCGCCGTGAAAAACACAACAAAATTTATTGCGTCCATCACCATATTTTTCCTAATCATTAGTATCGGGGGATCTCTTTCCGCCGGACAATCTGATTCCCCCAAAGCAGAGTTACCTGTGATCATAAGTTCATGCGGGCAGAGCCCTGGCGCGACTATGCTGAAAGTCATTTTTATGAAGATGAAGCTCGAGCACCAACCCAAGGCTTATGAGATCAATATGTTGGCCACCGCCAACGACCTCAAGTCTGCCAAAGAAGCTGGAGATCCATATAAATCCCTGATAATTGTGATGGGTGCAAGCTTAAAGGGAATGGGGGCAGCAGGGATTTCTATGGACGATGAGATCTCACGGACCGAAGCAATCATCACGGAGGCACGCGATCAAGGGATCAAAATCATCGGGGCTCATATCGAAGGCATAAAAAGGCGAGCACAGGGTGCATCCGTAGGAGACAACACGGATGAACAGAGCATCGATACGGTAGCGCCGAATTCTCAAATTCTCATCGTCCGCAAAGACGGGAACGAAGATGGCCGGTTCACCATAATCGCCGACGAAAAAAACATCCCTCTCATTCTCATAGAGAAAAATCTAGACCTCCTCCAAGAACTCCAAAAAATCTTTAAGGATTAGATTTTTTTTGAGCGACATATTCTGGTAAAATATCGAACGGATAGGGATTTTAGTCATACTGTGGAAGATAAAAAGAGTAAAGAATCTCATCCCTGATTCGACTAAAGGAATAAGGCCGTATGGACGCATGAATTCGATTAACTTGGGGAAACCAACAAAATGCAAGATTTGCTAGGACAAATCACACTTGTCAACATCCTCAGCGTGTTTCTCTTGATCGCATCCATCTGGTTACTCGTCATCATCATGCAGAAAAAATCCGGTTACATGTTTCGGGCAATGGTCTTCTTCCTTTTTGTGTTACTGGCTTTGATCTACTTTCAACAGAGCGATGCTAAAAAATACACCATCCATGATGTAAAATATGCTCTCTTCCCTAAAAAAAGCCTCGCTCTGAATTACCATACTGAGGAGGATTCCCAGCAGGGTACCATCGTCCGGTATGTCTTTGACGAACCCATGCCGAAGATTCCCGTGTCCATGGATAAAGACGGCAAGTATTTCCATATCACAAACATAACAGTCTTAAACGAAATATTGAGCCGGATGGGTCTGCCTCGAGTCAAAAAGGGAGCCCGAGAGCTTGTCTCGATCACGGGATCAAACTCACACAAAAACCTATACCACTGGGATGATTATCCCAGGGGAGTCCTGGTCCTCGAGCGAACCATCTGTAAAAACAAGCAAACACTCGATACATTCAACTGTCTGGCTTCCCTCACCGTCAGGAAAAAATACCGCGAATAATTCCTCTAAATCACTGCATTCATTTCAGGATGAGGAAACGTTGCATTTAATGGGGATATCGACTACATTAGAGAATCTGAAAAATGTCTGTATCCATAGAAATCATCTTCGCTGTGATGGTTGTCAGTTATATCATCGCGAAGTCTCTTAAAATTTCAACTGAGCTTTCCATGTTTATCGGCGCCATCGCCGGCGGACTTGTGGGGGGTGTGGGTATTCCTGCGCGTCATATCGCAGAAGGAGCCTTCACCTATCTAGACATCATCCTCATTTTTGTCACAGCGACATTTTTCATGAATCTTCTTAAAGAATCCGGAGGGGTTGCCTATGTGGTGAGGGGGATTATCCAAAAGTTTTCCCAAAAAAAATCAATCCTCTTCGTACTCATCACATTCCTCCTTCTCCTGCCGGGTGCTCTGACAGGAGCTGGAAGCGTAACAGTTTTGATCACTGGCGGGATGATCGCCGTCGTCTTAGGTTACATGGGTCTCTCCAAACCCAAAACAGCGGCCATCATATTTATAATCGCTGGATTGAGCGCGGCAGCCCCACCCGTCAGTTTATGGGCCATGCTGACAGCGGCGGGCGTCAACATGCCTTACGTGGGATTTTTCCTTCCCCTTCTTATTCCTTGTGTTGTGCTTTCTTTATTGACGATCTTTATTCTGGGCTGGCGAGGCAAACCTGTGGATCTGGAAAAGGCTCTGCAGGAACTCCCGGAAGCGCCGCCGCAAATGAATTGGATCAGAGTCTTCTTGCCATTTCTCGTATTCTTTGTTCTCGTGCTCGCGGGACGGATATGGCCACATTCACTTCCTGTGATCGGACTTCCCATGATGTTCGTCGCAGCAGCGATCGTATCTTATTTTCTCTCTCCAGTGAAACTCAACATCTTCCACACTGCAAGAGATACGGTGCACCAGCTTTTGCCTCTGATCGGCACCCTCACCTGTGTAGGGATCCTGGTTCAGATCATGACCCTCACGGGAGTACGCGGTCTCATCGCCATCACTGTAGTCACTCTCCCCATCATGATCGTGTTCTATTCTCTTTTTCTGGTGCTTCCCGTATCAGAGGCCGTGCTCATGTGGGGCGCTGCCCCTGTCCTGGGCGTTCCATTAGTCCTGCTCTTTAACACCATAGGCCTCAATCCCATAGTGGCGTTAGCCGGGATGAGTGTGATCTGGCCGCTAGGGGATGCACTGCCACCCACAGCTATCATTGGACGCCTGACAAAAGATACCGTAGGGATGGAGGAGCCCTATGGTCTCATGCTCAAACACAGCCTGATTCCTGCCATCCTTATCATGATCGCAGGAACTCTCATGGTGATCTTCAGCAAAGAGCTTAGTTTTCTGACTTTATTATAAAATGTGTTCAATATCCTGCTTCAGCAAGTCCATGGTAAATGGCATATATGAACACAGATAGATAATGGTGTCGGCATAATTTATGAATAATTCAGGTTAGAATGAATGCAGGGACATTAATATGATCGTAACTATCCTTTATTATCTTCTAACAGGAGCTATCGCTTTTCTAATAATCCATAATTTTATCCGGAGTAAAAAATGGCAGGAGGAGGTGCTTTATATCCTAGTGCTATTGCCTTTCCTGCTCAGATTATTCCGATTGAAATAGAGGAAATCGATGTTTGGAAAAGAATCCACTAAACTCAGAAAGACAATAATCGCCGCCTTTGGGCTGGTTCTTCTCGCATTTGCCGGAATCAGTTTCTTCCGGAGTCGTCATCTGAGGGAGCCTGTGGTCCTGAGCCCAGGAGTGAGTGAAGTCAAACGACTGAGCGATTATTTTCCTGGTATAAAGGGGACGGTCAACGATTCTTTTGTCTATATTCTAGAGGGAGAAAAAGAGGGGGGGGCGTTCCTGCTCCTTGGAGGGACACATCCTGAAGAGCCTGCCGCACGTTTGGCAGCCTGGATCTTTGTGGAGAATGCGCATGTGGAGCAGGGCAGACTTTTTGTCATCCTCTCCGCCAACCGGAGCGGCACGACCGTCACCCGCTTGGGGGGAGGATATCCGCCGGATTACACCATCGACACACCCTGGGGAGAACAAAAATTCCGGATGGGGGATCGATGGTCCAATCCTCTGGATCAATGGCCAGATCCGGAGGTCTACATCCACTACCCGAGCAAACAGGAGCTGGCTTATGTGGATATCAGGAACCTGAACCGCACGTGGCCTGGCCGTGCAAACGGAACTATCACAGAAAAAACGTGCTATGCCATGACTGAGCTTATTCGCAGAGAAAAGGTGGACATCGTCATCGATCTCCATGAGGCCGAACTCCAGTATCCTGTCATCAGCACCATCGTCGCTCACGAGAAGGGACAGGACCTGGCTGCTATGGCCTCGATGATGATCAGCGGCACGGAAGGATTTGATATCGGGATGGAAAACTCTCCCAATGCACTTCGGGGCCTCTCACACAGGGAGATCGGAGATCACACAGATGCCATTTCTCTCCTCTTAGAAACCCCGGAGCCATTCCTGGATGCCACGAGAGGGCGAACAGACAGGGCACTGCTCCTCGAAGGGAAAGACAAATTTATCATGAAAGCCGGAGCGCACGGGCTCCTTTTCGAGAGGATGGACGAAAACGGTTGGCCGATCGATAAACGTGTCGGCCGGCACTGCTCGTCTATTCTCCAGATCGCAAAACTCTGGACAGAGGAAAACCCGGAGAAAGGCCTGCAAATGGCGAACATCCCCCGCTATCTGGAGATCATCGAAAAGGGAACAGGCTCCTATCTCCACGATCCTTCAAAGGCAGATGCTGGAAGGATCCGATACGAATAGGATTAAGATCATTTCTTTTTGAAATCCTCTGTCTGACACAAGGGCCTATTTTTTCTCAATCAAAGACCTGCGCTTCCGCATGAGAACCAGGACGAGGAAGACAAGAATAACATATGCAGCTTCTAATCCAGGCACAAATTTCTGTCTTTCTCCAGTGGTCCTGTAGAGCGCGCCCTCTCCCGGATTAGGAATGGGCGATGGATCCCAAGGCAGGCCGTAACGTTGAGTGAGGCCTCTGACGTAGAGGAGATGGATCACCGGAATCCCTTTGGCCGCCATAGCATAGATGATACCTCTTCGCTCGAGAGAGGGGAGTTTTTCAATCCGGTTCAGGCCGGGCTTCACATGTAATACCATCGAATCTATCCCCATGTTGGACCAGCTGCCACCGATGTTTATGAAAGCTTTGATCTTTTTCCCCTTGGCTTCTTTTTCGAACAACGTCATTCGTAAAGCCACATTCCGGGCCAGATCCGGTTCGGTGAGGAAGTGTAATCCACTCCCGTGAATATCATCCCAAAGAAGCTGCCGTCCCCTCTCATCCATATCCTCTCCTGTGTCTCCTTCCCCGCCGAGGGACAGTGAGAGTGGAGGATGACTGAAAAGACCGCTTTTCTCCAAACATTGCCACATGTGAAGCCAATGAAACTGAGGATGGTTGGCCCCCCATTGTGAGGCGCCGAGGGACGATATCCAGAGGGGATTCAAGTCCAACGCTTCTAAGGCTGACAGCGACGCAACTATCAAGGCGGGAAAAGACCCTGAGGCTCCGACGGCGACAGTGTCACCTTTTTGGATATCGCATTCTCTCAGCAGGCGCACGACAAGTCCTGCAAAATTGGGATTTGTGCTTGTTCTTTTTGATCCCAAACTACCGATCGAGGTTGTGATCTCCGAATGCTCCGTTCCGATGAGTCCGGTCTCGTTGATATCCGTGTTTCTGTCGATTCGAAGGCCCCTTTCTAGACGACATTCCTTCAGGGTTTCTGTCGCATCTCTCATGATCTTCGACGCCAGGATCATCTCATTCCTGAAAGTCTCAGGCCCTTTCTGCGGGTAAAGTTTTAAAAGCACAAAAAATACAACACTCAGTCCACAGAGGATATATATCGCAAACTTGTGATTTTTTGGGATATCTTTCGGGAATCGACTTTGTATCAACATGTTTTTCTCAATAGTTTTTTGTTCAGCAGTCCTTCTAATTGGGCCGGAGAGATAGGACGCCATATTATCATGGGAGTATATGCTGGAGCATCCTGGCCAGAACATAGGTGAAGACAGACACTATGACAAGCGAACCCAGAGTGGGAAAAAACCTCTGTTTCTCGAGATTGTTCGCCAACAAGCCCGGAATGAGCCACCCGATGGCTCTCAACCCAAAAGATTCCGGGAATAACTGCGGGAAGAAAACTGACCAAGTCTGTGCCAAAACAGCCCCGAGAAATATAAACGTCACAAACCTCCTCTTTCCAAAAAGGATCAGAAACCTGGAGAGGATTCTGTAGAGCAGGATACAGAGGGCTGCGATGGCCACAGTGACGAGCACCCGCAGAGGCTGGTCCAGATAGAGCGCTATGTATGCAGGGACAATGATGCCCCCAGGGTACACACCAAAGAGCTCCACATACAGGACTGCGACGAGCAGGCCGATAAAAAGCGTTTCATAGGTCATATCTCGTTCCTACTTTCTCCCAATAATCGACGAGACGCCTTCCTGCGCCTCCCATGTTACCCATACCGATCACCACAGCCTTTTCTTTTTCGATGGCGGAAAGTCGTGCCAGCATCTTTTCTGGATGAAAATTGCGCCAAGCATAGAGCTCTGCTCCCACATATTTTTTTAACTTCCTCGTCATGGCTGATGCGTGATCTCCCACACAGATGAGCTTTCGGATCTCGGGAAATTTTCCGCTTCTCAAAGCATCATACCACTGCAAGGTCCGATCCCCCCGGTCTCCCCTTAAATTCAGCACACCGATAACTGTTCTGTCCTCCAAAAGCAAATTGGTTCTCAGTTTCGATAGAACCAACTGCGTGGACTCCGGCTCATTGGCAGCGAATCCGCTCACAAAATACCAATCCTGCAGGGAAGGATGCCTGAGCGCAAACCACACTTTTAAGCCTCCGAAATCGGGGAGAGCTCCGCTCATGGCTCTGAACGCCTCAGGTGTATCTTGACCCAAGAACTCAGCAACAGCTAATGAAAGGCGTACGTTTTCATCAAATTCTGATGAGAGAACGCCGTTCTCTCTATCCAAACACTCGGAATACGCGTTTTCCGGAACCTGAAGTATTTTTGCATTTTTCGACTCAGCTGTTCTTCGGAAAACGGGATAGGCTTCCTCATTTGGAACAAATACCGTGCATCCTTCCGGAATGGCGCCAGCAAAACAGGACGCAATGTTGTCCTTTGTTCTCCCCATTTGATCCATATGATCCAAACGGACATTGGTCAAAACCAAGATGTGCGGCTTAAAGATCTCTTGGGACTCCACATAAATGGTCTCAGGATGAATACCCATCAACTCCACGACTAAAGCATCAACACGAAGCTTAGCGCCGGCCTTTAGGATCTTTTTCCCTTCGAGGATCGTAGGCAGTCCACGGCGTGAGATTTCCTCTTCGCATCCATCAGGAAAAATAAGAACTGGCTTTGCTCCAGTGGTCCGAGCGAGCACGGACATCCCTGATCCACGCAATGCAGCGGCAATAAGACGGGTGACACTGGATTTTCCCCGAGTGCCCGTCACGCAGATTCTCAAAGGGACAGCATCGACCTTCCTTTGAAGACAGACACGCTCGATAAGCAGGTAGACCAAGAGAATGGTCAACGCACCCCCTGCAATCATGAGTTCTCTTATCGCTCCCTCCTCAAATCAAGAAAGTCAATAGCCCGGGCTAATATTATTCGACACATTTTCTTACATTTTCCTTGCACCCTTTTGAGTACAAGAATTTTTCTTTCAAACAGTATACCTAATTCGGCCGGGTTGACCTAGTCATACATTTAATGGTTAACACTTCCAACTCTGTGGTAATGTCATTCCGAGTGCCCCAATTATATGATATCAAAAACGAACAACGGTTAAGCAGTGTGGCTCATGTAGGGACCGTTTCCCAAACGGTCCGTTCGGGGAACGGACCCTACAAAGAAAAATACCATGCCCGTCCATCCCTTCTCACGGATTTGGAAATGCATCCTATTGAACGTCGTCCAGGACTTAAAATATATACGTAGACAGACGAATGAGGTTTGAAGTGACACGTCTTGGGAGTATTCCCTAAAAGGGAATTGAGGCCGTTGTTCTCAGGCTTTGCGCTTGACCAAGTGCTGGATTCCCTCCAGCAGCATGTCCACATGTTTTTGAGTAATATAGATATGAGTGGAAACCCGCAGACCATAGGTGCCTTTTTCCTTATTCCCAACAGTCCTGATCACGATGTTGTATTTTTCGCGGACGTAATCGACAACTTTTATCGGTTCTATTCCTTCGATAGAAAATGCAGTCAAGCCGCCGCTTATATAAAGGTCTTGGGAAGTATGCAACTTGACACCCGGGATCTTTTCGAGCTCTCTCTTCAAATACCCGGCCAGCGCCTTGATCCGCCTCTCGATCCGTTGCTTGCCAATGTGGCTTTGGAAATCAATAGCTTCTCCCAGAGCGATAGTCAATGCATCCGCCCTTTGTCCAACCGCCTCAAATTTCTTTGCGCTTTCGGAATTATCCCATCCGCTGGTGGCAAGTGTAGCCCATACTTTATCCAGATGTTCCTTCTTGATATAGAGCACACCAACACCCGTGGGAGCGCCCAGCCACTTGTAAGGACTGGTGGCAAAGAAATCGACATCCATTTCCTTCATGTCGAGATCGAGCATTCCAATCCCGTGAGCACTGTCAGCAAGGACAAGGATCCCTTTCTCGTGAGCCATTTTGCACAGTTCTTTCAGGGGTGAAATAAGGCCGGATATATAGACCGTATGACTGATGCTGATGAGTTTTGTCTTGGGAGTGATGGCCTTTTCAAACCCGCCGACAAACTCATCGATACTGGCCGGAGGCAGTCCGATGGGAACATACACGATCTTTACCCCATATCTCTTCTCTTTGAGGTTCCATGGGTGTGTTCCTCCAGGATGTTCCATCGTAGAGAGGATGATCTCGTCTCCCTCTTCGAGGTCCAGCCCGTTGGCCACAAAGTTGAGCCCCTCGGTTGTGTTCCGCGTGATGGCCACCTCTTCAGGATCTGCATTGATGAACTCGGCGACTTTTTTACGTACGGCCTCTTTCTTTCGAGGGATATAGTTATACACATCATAAGGATTGGTGGCCTGGACCTTAAAGGTCTTCATCAGAGTGTTGAACACCGGCTTGGGCATGGGACCCACCGTCCCATTGTTCATCATGATGACTCCCTCTTGGAAAAGAAAATGCCGCTGAACCGCACTCCAATACACTCCATCCGGCGATTCGTCCTCGATGTATTTGGAGTTGAGAGATGTGATGCTCTGATACACAGAGGCATTCAATTTGCTCAAAGCCGCGATCGAGAGAGTCGAGCCCGCAAGAAAATATTTGACAAAATCCCGTCTGGAATGACTCCCAAAATTGTCTTTTAGTTCCTGATTGATGCTATCCATAGAATCGTCCTCCTCCCTTGATTATCCTGAATTATTCATAAAACTAGATCTTAACCTTTTTGATATTCGCTTTCTTCAGGTCCATGTGGCCCAGCCCAAGGTCTTGAGCCATTTTGATTTGGAAGATATCCTCGGCTTTCAATCCCCACAGAGTGCAACAATAGGCATCCATTGCCACCCTATCCACTCCGGCAACAACCTGCTGAGGCTTTGTGATCTCTCCCGGGCCCATCGGACCGTTGGTGATGATAAACTCTGTAGCATCCACTATACACAGAGCGGGTAGAACGATCGTGTTGAGGTCCGCGATGCACTGGTCGAGGTGTTTGATATCGTTGATGTCTGTCTTCCAGCCGGGCCTGTGAAAATTCTCTCTGTTGTTCGTGCGATAATTCAGGCCCATCATGTTCTTCATCGTCCCTGTGAATTTATTTCCCGCATGGTCCTTCGTGATGGGGATATCTATAAAAACATCATTGTTGAAGAACTCTTTCATGATCATCGCCTCTTTGAGTGCTTTTCCCATCGGCACTTTCACGGGCTTGAAGTTCGCATCCTCACTCTCGATAAGCTTCAAGTTTGCACCCTCTTCTTTCAGCACAGCGGCTAATCCAGCTTTTTCCCAATTGTCCATCCCCAGCCACGATAGACAGTTGACCTCTTTGGCGCCCGCTTTCTTACACATCTGGACGATGGCGCGGACGATCTCCGGTTTTGTGAATGTCCCCGGATGCCACCTCTGGACATTGGGAAGAATGGCTACCCTCGAGCCCTTCGGGACGAAATGATCCATCCCTCCGAGAAGTTCAACAGCCTTGAACGTGCTCACAAAATAGTCCGCACCTTCGACCACAGCAATACCTTGCCCTTCTTGGGCCATCGCATAAGCCGATGGGGTATGAACAAAATGACTGAGGGCACTCCCTCCGACCGCAGCCGTCAGGCCATAACGAGCACTCTTTTTTATAAATTCTCTCCGTCCTATTCTTTTCCCCATGAGTCCTCCTTTCAAAAATTCAAGACAAAATCTTTCATGGATTTATCCGGATATTATAATACTAAAACCAAAAGTGCAAATTAACGATTCATTTGGTTTGAATGCTTTTGAGAATAATACTGCCCTGCTCGACTCCGATGTGTTTGGCAATAACATGGCACTTGGCTTTCAGGAGAAAAAAGATGGGGCGGTTCTCCCCGGACAGTCCCTCATAGTTGCCCTGCCCCTTGCTGATGATAAAATCCGAAGACTCATAGACCTTAAAGAACTCATCCGAGCACAGATGCAAGATGTTGCCCGGAGCATCCGCGCCCGAAGATATGATGTCGGCAACTTCATCTATACCGGCAGCGATGGCATCCTCCCCAACAGCATCGTTGATTATCGGATGTTCCCGAACCACATAGGTCACAGGTTTTCCGAGCTCTTCGATGAGAACACGGTCAAATACCGTTTCTCCCGCATTGTCAGCGATATAGAGAACGTCCTTGGCCCGGCTTAATGCTGCCGTGAAGGCATTATAGTGATCGATGGCAAACCTCTGGTTGAGTATGGATTCGAGATCTTTCTCCATGTCAAACGGCATGTTGGACCCAAAATCGATCACATTTCCAGCGATGGCTATCCGAATAGCCTTTCTCAAACGATCATCGGCTGATTGCACTCTTTCCTTTAGACCCGGATAAAGAGCGAGAGCTTGTTGTGTGCACTTTTCCTTGATCTCTCTGTAGGGGTCTTTAACTCCAGTCAAACGAGATACGATCCTGTAGACCTCCCGACCGATCTCTGGAGGCGTGATATCGCTAGTGATCTTCGGCAGGAGTGCATTAACTTCGAGCAAAACCTGATGGACCGTCTCTTCATCGGATGCGATCATTCGGGTAACGTTGAGCGCCTGCTGGAAGAAACACGGATAACAATCCAGATAGACCTTCATTTCCAGACGATTATAGCACTTCTCTTCGCTGAGCGCGATTATACAGATGGCATAGCATTCATCACGGTTTTGGAGATGCTTCCCGTGCGGCTTAAAGATGTCCTATTGATCCTGGGTGTATTCCAAGACCTCAAGTTTCAGCTTCCCGATGACCTCTGACATGGCCTGGCCCATTTCTTGGAAAATCCCCTCATCCAGGGCGCTGTCACCCAGCTTGATATGGGTGGCGTCTGTGTAATACTCACCGCTCTGTTTATCAACGGCCAACCATTTGGCATCCAATCCTACCCACTCTCCCACATAGACTTCAGGCCACATGTGATAGGCAAAAATCCCCTGTCCGTACATGACTCCAACAGCGGCCCGGGCCGGGATCCCCACGGAACGACAGAGTGCCACCATCAACACAGTAAACTCAGAACAATCCCCCTCGCGATTTTCGAGGATCTCTTTGGCTGAAGCAAATCCCACATTATAGTTCGGTTCCATCTCACGACTCACCCACTCGGCGATCTTTTTCGATGCTACCCAGGAATTTTGTTCGTCCTCAACGATGCCTTTAGCGGTTTTTTCGACCTCGATATCATCGGACTGGCAAAATACTGTGGAAGCCAAATATTCGGCGAATTCCTCATCTTTTACAGGAAAAGGGATGGCGTTTTCTTCAGTGAACACCAGCGATCGTGTCTGAATAATTGCGTGATCCTCTTTGACATCTAAAAGCGTCTGACTTGCTCCATCAAAAGGAAGACTTTTAATCTTTTCGACTGGAATGCCGCTGACTTTATAAGTGACTTTTTGAACCTCTTGGGGATAAGTGAACTCTACGTTCGATTCGATCAACACGGAAAAGGCAATATCCAGATTCTGGTCGGACATCTCGAGAGCCTTCTCCTTGGGCATGCGGATCGAGGTTGTGTGCAGAAATCCTGCGTCACTGACGGATTTCCACACCTTTCCCTTCCCATCGACCCACTCGTCCATGACGATCGGAAAGATTTCAGTCATCTTGGTGCGGACATGCCATAGAGATATGTGTTCTCCCAAAATAAGGACGGATTCCTCCTCCAAAACTTCAAAAGAAATGGCAATAAGGGATTGAGTGAGGGGTTCCAGGATCTTGAACGTGTAATCCATCCCAGCGCTCAGCCCATCGGTTTCGATGATCTTAGCCAGAGGAACACCAAAGTCAAATTTCTCCGCATAGGGCAATTCCTTGGTGATCTTATCCCCGACGTAAAAAACGATCCTATCTGGCTTAACCTCGGCTTTTATGACTGTTTCATTCTGAGAGAGCTTTGTCCGGATTGTCGTCTCCACAGGGTTTCTCTCCGCGTCATAGAGAGAATCTTGCATGGTTGATATTTCTACCGGATTGCCTCCCAACCGCGAGACTCTCATCAACGACTCCTGGATACTCTTTTGGAATGTCTTGCCATCTTTGACCAGGTTAAATTCCTTGCTGTGGCTGTATCCAACCTTCACACCTTGCATGTAAACGCCCATCCAGGTTTCAGAGACATCCCCGGTTTCTTGGCTTGACGCTTCACGATAAAAGATATCATATCCTGGTTTTGCTGGATCCCCAATCCCGGCAATTTCTGTGCGCATGATTGGGGGGCTCAAAAGTAAATACAGCACAACACTAAAAATTGGCCATCGATATTGTCTGATATATTTCATCCTTTGGCTCCAAAAGGGAACCCAAAAGTATATATCACAGGCACATTTTTTTCAAAACCCCACTCTGAGAGGTACCCATCTCAAAGACTATAATGGTATGAATTCACATTGCGTTATTAAGTGTCCCAATTGTTTGGTGGAGAAAACCGTGTAAAGGGCTCTAGGCGGGCGTGGTACTTTTCTGTGTAGGGTCCGTTCCCCGAACGGACCGTTTGGGAAACGGTCCCTACATCTAAAATTGTAACGGAGCGATAATAGCCCCCGGGGACATTAATTTAAAATGATTAAAATTTAGGGGATGATAGAGCAGCCTAAAATGGTTTTTTATCGAAGCGGATGTTGTATCTTTTTAGTTTTTCGTTCAGCGTGGTGTATTTGATGCCCAGGAATTTTGCCGTGCTTCTTTGACATCCCTTGCACTGCGACAGGACCCGGATCAGAATGCTCTTTTCCACACTCCAAATGAGTTCTTTAAAGGGGACTCTTTTTCGGATACAAAAATACTCAATGAAAAGCTCAAAGACCTCCTTGCGGAAAGTCCTCTCTTTCCATTCATCGAGATACTCAGGGCTTATCTTTTCGGCTGATTCCGTTTCATAGTATGCCCTGCCGATCGGTACACCGATTGGAGGAACACTTTGGTCTGTGTGCACATTTTCCGTCGCCATTGTATCTCTCCTTTTATCCCGTAAACTTAATTTTTTTCTTCACCTCTTCTGCCAGCATAGGGAGACCATCCTGGATCTTGAGTCTATCGATCTCACCAAACCTAATGGATTCGCAGTACTTGATAAAGGAGTACCAGGCCGGATGAATGTATGTCATTCCACCCGTTTTTATGCTTTCATCCAGTCTCCGTATTCCATTCGGCATGTTATATATCCCTACACTCTGTTTTCTTTGCTATGCTTTCCATTCAAAAGATATTCGATGGAATGGTTGAGGGCATTGAGATCTAAAGGTTTGACGAAAAAATGCCCGATCGAAAGACGGTTCAATTCATCCATGTCGATCATATCGGGATGGCCAGATATCAAGATCGCCTCACCTTTGTATCCAGCATCCCTGAACCTGGAGATCATCTCAAGGCCGCTGATATCGGGTAATTTTAAATCAGCGATGATGAGATCCACATTGGTTTTCTTGAACCGGTGCAAAGCTTCCTTCGGATCCTTAGCCAGATAGACTCTGTAATTATCATGGAGGATCATGAAGAAGGTCTTCCTGATGCTGTCGTCATCGTCCACAATCACAATTTTTTTCTCTTGCATTTTGTTCATCCTGAATAAATTCTGTTTTCCTCCTTCGAACATTCTCCCTCTAATGCAGATTTCGTGCCATCTGGACATTTTTTTGGACTTTCCAGGGGAAAAGGAATGAGAGAGGAAGGGTCCATTCCAAAAGCCGGGATAAGATAATTTACATGGAGTAAAATGCGTTTACATGCCTGCTAGGGATGCTCTATGAAGAGGAAAAAGAGTTAGCCTTTCAGCTCGTATTCTTTGATTTTTTTATCAAGAGTTGGCCGGCTGATCTGGAGTATTCTGCAAGTTTTGGTCTTGTTTCCCTTCATTTCCGTGAGGACATGCTGGATATAATTCATTTCCACATCCCTTATCGGGACGAGTTCTCTCGGAAGAACCCTTTTCTCAGCCCCTTCAAGCGGCAGACTTTCTTCGAGGATGACATCTCCCTTCGCCAAGATGACGGCACGGGTCAGGGCGTTTTCCAACTCCCGGACATTCCCTCTCCATGTGTGCTCCTTCAGATTTTTCATCACCGGAGGAGGAACTTTCCTGACATTTTTGCGGAGTTGCCCGTTAATTTTCTCCAGTAAATACCCGACAAGCTCCGGGATGTCTTCTTTTCTCTCACGCAGAGAGGGCAGCTGGATCACCACCACTTTGAGGCGGTAGTAGAGGTCTTCCCGAAAGGTGCCCTTCTCGATCAAAACCCTCAGATTCTGGTTTGTGGCCGCAATGATCCTCGCCTCTGTTTTGAGGACTTTTTCCCCACCGACCTTCATGAAGTCCCTGGTTTCGATAACACGGAGCAGCTTCGACTGGAGGCTCGGCGATACATCTCCAACCTCATCCAGAAAGAGAGTTCCTTTGCCTGCGATCTCGAACTTTCCTTTTGTCTCACACACGGCATCGGTGAATGCCCCCTTCACGTGTCCAAAAAGTTCGCTCTCCAGGAGAGTATCCGTGATTGCGGAACAGTTGATCACGATGAAAGGCTCCCGATTATAAGGACTGTTGTAATGGATGGCTTTTGCGACCAACTCCTTTCCGGTACCGCTCTCACCCTGTATGAGAACATTCGTGCGGGTCGGGGCCACAGAGCCTATCAATTTGAAGATCTCTCTCATCTGGGGTGAACGGCCGATGATACTATCGATGGTATATTCCTTCTGTTTTTCCTCGACAAGGTAGCTGAGCTTTTCTTCCAGGTTTTGAACTTGGATGGCTTTTGCGATGGTCAAGTCCAGCTCGACATGATCCAGAGGCTTCACCAGGTACTCGAATGCCCCCAATTTGATGGCATCCACAGTGGTCTTCATATCGTCGTAGGCTGTCATAATGATGATAGTGGCGTTTCTGTTTTTTTCTTTGATCAACCTCAACGCTTCCAAACCATCCATGTCTGGCAGACGGATATCGAGGATAACAAGATCCGGATTACACTGTTCATATTTCTCGAGCCCTTCACCTCCGTCCTCAGCCATAAGGACTTCAAATTTATCCTTGGCAAAATGCGCCGAGAGAGTTTTTCTGATCAAAGGATCATCATCAATGACTAGGATCGATTTCATTGTTTTTCCCCACAAGGAATAAGGATTTCAAAACATGCTCCCTTTCCCTCTTTCTTTAGAATCCGAATGGATCCATTGTGCTGTTCTACAATTTTCTGGGCATTAGCCAATCCCAACCCAATGCCGGCTGACTTTGTCGTGTAAAAAGGTTCAAAGATATTTTCCCACTTTGCTTCCGCAATGCCACACCCATTATCGGATATTTCAACCCTGATCTTTTTACCTTCCTCCTCTTCCTGGAGAGAGAGGATTATTTCGATCTCGCCCCCCACATTCAACTCCTCATAGGCATTGCGGAGGATGTTAACAATAACCAAGCGCATCTTATCACCATCCATAAAGACAGGCGGCAGGCCCTTCTGATAGTCCTTCTTGACCTGGATATTTTTAAGCTCCAACGAGTCGGCGATCATCTTGAGTGAGCTGTCGATGACCTGCTCCATGGGGAACTCTAAAAAATTCAGATCAGAGACTCGGGTAAAATTCAGGAGTTCCTTGATAAAAGTCTCGATGTGCCCGATCCCCTCCTGGGTAATTTCCAGATGCCCTTTCTCTGTCTCTCCCCAACATTCGCTCTCTGAAATTTTTTGGACGTTGAGCTTGACAGATGTCAAAGGATTCCTGATCTCGTGGGCGATACTGGCCGATAAACGCCCGATGGACGCCAGCTTCTCTGCATGGATCAACTTCTTGCCTGCCTCCTCCATCCGCTTTTTGGTGAGAAAAAGCTGCTCACTCATTTCATTGAAGCTGCTGGCGAGATTGCCGATCTCATCGTGGGAGGAAAGGTCAATCCTGTGGGAAAAATCGCCTTTGGAGATCCTCACCGTTCCGTCCACCAATTTTTTCAGCGATGTGGTGATCCCCCTGGATAACAGGATCGAGCCAAGAACGCCGACGAGAAGTCCCAGGCCTGCGATCAAGACCAGTTTGATATGCGTGTCGCTGATCTCAGCGCGTGCCTCTTCCATAGAAAGACCGATCTTGACGGAGCCCCACCTTCGAGGAGAGCCTTCTATGTAAATGGGCGCTTCGATCTCCAATACGGGCAAGATCTGATTGGTTGCCGGGTCCTTCAGCTCTCTTCTCTCGGAATAGTAATCCCCTTCAAGTTCCCGTTCTATAAAGTTGCTGTTCTGATAGATCTCTTCATAGGCTTTAACAAATTCATTTCCGGCAAAAGGAGAGTTGTTTGCATCGTAAAACACAATGTAGATCAATTTTTCATCGATCTGTTTTTCGATGTTTTCCTCTGCCCCTGCGACATCCCTGAAGACAACAAACTCATCATAATTCAACTGGATCAAATACTCTGCCTCAAGGAATCCCCTGCTGAGTTGCTCTTCATAAATGGCGCTCACTTCCCGCTTCTCGATGACGAAGAAGATCAAGCCCACCAGTACAAAAAGCAACAATATGACTGCAAGAATAAGTTTTGTCCGCAAACTCATCAGCAATGGCCTCATTTCTTTATACGTAGATAAATAATTATGTTTTTATTTATCTAACCAAATCTTTTTAGCGTCTACGTAGTAAAAGCCCAAAGAGGGATATTCGACTCCGCGAACATAGGGTTGTATGGCCACTCTATTCTGGTGAGAGAACAGAGGAATGGCCGGTACATCTGCAAACAACAATTCTTCGATCTTATGGAAAAGGTCGATTCTTTTTTTCCAACTCCTCTCCACCTCTGCCATCTGTAGCAGTCGATCAAAGTTGGAGTTTGCGTATCCAAACACATTAAAGATCGATTCGGAATGAAACAGAGGACGGACCATGTCCTCAGGATCAGGGAAGCTCATCATCCTCTCGACGAATATCAAGTATGGACCCCTGCTTCTTTCTAATTCTTCAGGAGAGTCATAGAAATCCTGGCGAGAGTCGATACCCATGTCTCTCAGTTGATCCCGCAGTTCTCTAAATATCTTGTGTTTTTCATCAGTTCGCGGCAATCTAAAATAAACGGTGACTCGAGGGAATCGATCCTCATCAGAAAAACCTTCCCGCTGGAGCATTTCCTTTGCTTTTGCCAGGCTGTAGGATTCACCCTCATGCGGAGGGAAAAACCCGGGCAAATGAGAAGGAATATAGTTGTCAGTCGGAGCCCGCAGATACTTAATATCTCTGGCTTCCTTTACAATCGCCTGTTTATCGAAGCCATAGGAGATAGCCTTTCTAACGGCTGCCCGGTTCAAAGGAGAGATCTGACAGCTCATGCCTAGAAAGTAATGTGTTAAAGGGCCATCCTCGAGCAGATGAAACTCCGAATCAAGTAATCTCATGGAGAGAATGGGGATGGCATCGATCTCTCCATTGTAGAAGTGATCGATGGTAAACAGAGAGCAGAACTCGATCCCGTCCAGATAAGGTCGGCCCTCAAAATAGCCGGAGTTTTGTTTCAGCCTAATGCCGGCTATCTCCAGCTTTGTCGTCCGCACCCAAAAGTCAAACATAAAGGGGCCCGTCCCTGAGGGCCTGCGGAAAAAATCCCTTCCTTCTTCGGTGGCTTTTTCCCGCGGGAGGATTTTGCAAAAATTCATGCTCATCAGATAGAGTGCCGAGACAAAAGGTTCTGTGAGATGCATCTCAAAGGTCAAGTCATCCACAACCCTGTATCCTTCAACCTGGTCAGCTTTACCCTCACGAAAATCCGCCGCGCCTTCTACCCGGTTTACAAAGAACTGGTAATAGGGAGAATTCGTCTCTTTATCGAGAAGCCGCTCCAGCGAATACTTGACATCGTCTGCAACAAGCTCCTTCCCATGATGGAATCTAACGCCCCGTCTCAAATAAAACGTATAGACCTTTTTATCAGAAGATATCTCCCAGTATTCGGCAAGGCCTGGCTGGATGTGGAGATTTTTATCCAATTTCACCAAGCCA
>Ga0307379_10003528_pt1 | contig 22706 bp, 18 predicted proteins | sample UN2MG_FD_202237 | JGI IMG/M metagenome (GOLD analysis project Ga0307379, IMG submission 202237) | Soil microbial communities from Risofladan, Vaasa, Finland - UN-2 | ecosystem: Environmental > Terrestrial > Soil > Coastal area > Acid sulfate soil | place: Finland: Risofladan, Vaasa | collected... | reverse complement strand
CATCATCGGCTCCGATATCGCCGCCCACCGGCCCGATTGGCAGGTCATCAACAGCCCCTTCGGGAATGAACCCGACCCGATTTTGCTGCTTCCTGCCGTAAAGCTCGATGTGGCGTTGTTTCACGCTCCTTACGCCGACCGGTCCGGTAATGTTTTTATAGGCCGCCGCAGAGAGTTGGCGACATTGGTTCATGCGGCGACCAAGGTCTTTGTAACTGTCGAGAAAATCATCGACACCAGCCTCTACGAATCCGAGGCCTCCGCCGCCTGCGCCCTGCCGGCCTTCTATGTCGACGGCATAGCAGTTGCTGAGAGCGGCGCCTGGCCCTGCGGCTTGACTGACGTCTACCCGCCCGACGCCGAGGCAATCCGCGCCTACGCGGCAGCGGCCAGTTCCGAGGCGGGATTCACCGCCTACCTGGCCGAACTTGGTCTCGCGCCGAGGACCGCCGCGTGAGCCATACCCCCGAGGAGTTGCTGATCGTCACCCTCGCCGACATGCTGCAAGGCGACCGCCATGTCGCCGTCGGCGCCGCGTCGCCCATTCCCGGCGCCGCCGCCCTGCTGGCCAAGGCCGAGGCCCCGCACCGCATGCACGTCTCGATCCTCCACTCCATGCGCCATAACCCCTTCGCCGAGGGCGCGCGCGAGTTGTTCGACGCCGCCGGGCAAGGCCGCATCGACACCTTCTTCCTCGGTGGCGTGCAGATCGACGGCCTCGCCAATATCAATCTGGTCGGCATCGGCGAATACCCGCAGATGACAAAACGCTTCCCCGGCTCGTTCGGCTCGGCCCTGATGTATTTCGCCGTGCCCCGGGTGATCCTGTTTCGCGAGGAACACAGCCCGCGTACCCTGGTCGAAAAAGTCGATTTCATCTCCGCCCCTGGCGTCAGCCCGCCCGAGGTATGGCGCAGGGGTGGCCCAAAGGCGCTGGTGACCAACCGGGCGGTGTTCTCGTTCGACCCGCAATGGGGCCGCTTCCAACTGGAAAGCGTCCACGGCGGCAACACCCGCGAATCGGTCACCAAGGCCACCGGCTTCGAATTCGACTTCGCACCCGACGTTATCGAGACCCCTGCGCCTTCGGACGAAAGGCTGGAAAGATTGCGCCAGGATATTGCGCCGAAGGTCGCGGGGTTCTATCCCGAGTTCGCGGCCCGCGTCTGGGGTATTGCCGCTTAAAATTCGGAGGATGCCATGGGCGCGCTCGACGGCGTGAAGGTAATCGATTTGACCCGCGTGCTGGGTGGCCCGTTCGGCACCCAGTGGCTGGGCGACCACGGCGCCGATGTGATCAAGATCGAGCCACCCCAGGGCGACGACGTGCGCGGTTGGGGGCCGCCGTTCGACAAGGAAGCCGGGGCCGCCTCGTATTTTCTCGGCGTCAACCGCAACAAGCGCGGCGCGGCGCTGGACCTTGGCATGCCCGAGGGCCGCGACGTCCTACTTCGCCTGCTGGAAACCGCCGACGTCCTGATCGAGAACTTCAAACCCGGCGGCATGGAAAAATGGGGCCTCGGGTATAAGGCCGTCCTAAAAGACCGCTTCCCCCGCCTGATCCATTGCCGCATCTCCGGCTTCGGCTCCGACGGCCCCCATGGCGGCCTGCCCGGCTATGACGCGGTGCTCCAGGCCCAGGCCGGGCTGATGAGCGTCAATGGTCCCGAAGGCGGCCCGGCCACCCGGCTCGGCATCCCGCTGGTCGATATCGGCACCGGCATCTCAGCCGCCCTCGGCATTGCCATGGCGCTGTATGAACGCTCGAACTCCGGCCTCGGCCAGTATATCGACATGACCCTCTACGACACCGCCGTCTCGATGCTGTTCCCGCACGCCGCCAACTATTTCCTCGGCGGCAAGCACCCGCAGATCACCGGCAACACCCACTCGAACCTGTCGCCTTACGATGTGTTCCCGACCAAGACCTGCAAGGTCTTCATCGCTGGCGGCAACGACACCCAATTCCGCAAGATTTGCGATACCATCGGGCGGCCGGAACTCGCCACCGACCCACGCTTTACCGGCAACACCGCCCGGCTCGAGAACAAACTCGCGCTCCGCGCAGAATTCGGCCCCGCCATGGCCGAATGGGACGGCGAGGAGCTCGCCAGCACCCTGATGCGCGCCGGTGCCCCGGCTGGTGCGGTGCTCGAGACCCACCAGGTCGTCGACCACCCGCACACGATCCACCGCGAAATGACCGTGGACATCGACGGCTTCCGCACCCTCGGCAACCCGATCAAGATGAGCCGCACCCCCGCCAAGGTCGCCCGCCGCCGCCCGCCGCGGTTTGGTCAGGATACAAGGGCAGTGCTGGCCGAGGCAGGGTATTCCGAGGCGGAAGTTGACGACCTGATCACCTCGGGCGCCGCCTTTGATGCGCCGAGGCGGAAGGGGTGAAACGGTCGTTTGCGCCCGGATTTCCCAGCACAACTATAGGTTGAGTTGCCGATCGAGGTGCTGATGGCCGCAGCCGAACGCACAAAGGGCGAGTTTGTGCCAGAAGGCGACATAGCTCCCGTTTCCGGATGGCCGTGAGCGCGGCTATTCGGTCTACTTCCGCCTTCGGGTGGAAAGGCGACCCTCAAATCTGCGCGATCCTGCTGGGAAATCGACGGCCCGAGATTGGCGGGGAGGATTCCGGCAATGCACACTATACCAATGCGGTCACTCAGTGAGTGATTTCGAACTTCGCGATTGCCCATGGATGCCGACATTTATGTGGGTTTTCGCATCCCGTAGAACTGTTCAGCTACCTGCTGGAAGAACGCCTTCCGCGCGATGACGGCAAAGCCGCCAAATGCGAGGTTCGAATAAAAATCGCGACCGGATAGCTACGCCACAGTCACTGGTCCATTGGGGCGGTCGAGCGGTACGAGACGATCATCGGTGGGACGTCCCCGCGCCCGGACGAACCAGCCGGTAGACTTCGAGCGCGTCCCGTTTTCCCTTCACCTTCATGCTGCCGATATCGTCGAACCGGAAGCTGCCGTCGAGGCTGTCCTTCACGGGCTGGCTGACGAGCACGATCGACTCCGCGTTGGCGTCAACCTCCTTGCCGAGTGACTCGAGCCGCTGGGCCGCATTCACCACATCCCCGATGACCGTATAGTTGATCCGGTCAGGCGCGCCGATATCTCCGACGATCAACCGCCCGGAGTGAAGACCGATCCGGATGCGCACCGGCGGTAACGCTTCGGTGGCCCGCCTTTCGTTGTCCGCGGCGAGCGCCGCCTGAATGGCGGCAGCGGCGCGGACAGCCCGCAGGGACGGATCGTCGATGCTGTCGGGCGCCCCCCAGAAGGCCATCACCGCATCGCCGATATACTTGTCGATGGTGCCGCCCTCCTGCTCGATACACCTGGAAACCAGGGTGAGGTGATGGTTGATGAAAATGGCGACCTCCGCCGGGCTCATCCCTTCGCAGGTGTTGGTGAACCCGACGATGTCGGTGAACATGACCGTGAGTTCCCGCTCCTCTGTCCCGGCGCCGACCCGGTTCTCGCGGATAAGCTGCTTCACCAGGGTGCGCGGAACATAGCGGCCGAAGGACTTCAACCCGACCAGCATGGCATTGAACGAAGCCGCCAGATTGTCAATTTCCCTGATGCGGCTTGGTGGCAGTGGCTTCACTCCATCGAAATCGAGTGCGGCGATCGCTGCGGCGGCTTCAGATGTTCTCCTGACCGGGCGGGTAATGATGCTGCTCAGCAACAGGGCCAGGACGAGGCCGGCAACGAGCACTCCCCCACCGATCAGGATCGCACGGGACATCATAAGCAGCAGCGCGTTAACGGCTGAAGCGTCACCATATGCGCCAATGAACAGCGGGGTTTCGCCATAACCTGAAATCGGCATTTTCAGGACGACATAATTGGTGTCGCCGACCTCGATCTCGCCGATGGTAATCCCCTCGGATGGCGCAAAGTCGGGGTAGGGTGTTGCTGTATCGAGACGCTGGATCACCGGATCGATGACCTCATTGATGCCAAGCAATGGTTTGTCGACAGACAAGCTTCCCGGTTGCAGGGCCAGGAACATATGCGCCAGAACCTTGTCGTCACCATAGAGGACGAATACCCTTGATCGCGGCGGTTCGCTAAGTTTCAAGGCCAGTTCCGATAGCGCTTGCGTTGATATGCCGATCGCCACGTAGCCGAGATACTCATCTTCGCGCCAAATCGGCGCGCGCAGGTTGAACACCGTCGCCTCGAGGTGGCGGCTATAGGCAGGTGTGCCCCAATAAGGAGCTCTATGCTGGCGCGACTCCTTGTCGATCAGTGCCAATTGGGGGTCGGAGCGCAGGTCCTGCCATTCTCGTTCGATTTTCCCGAATTGCTTTCGCCCTATCCGGATTACCTCACCCTGCGCATCCGCGATCACCAGTCCAGTGATCTGAGGAGCAGCCGCCAGCGACCCCGCTGCAAATTCCTCCAACCTGCCGGACCGACCGAGAGGCAAGGCCCCTGATTTAATATTGTCGACTATGAAATCCGCCTGATGCCTCGCTGCATCGAGGTGATTTCTCAGCGCTAGCTCCAGCCCGTCAATTCTTTGCACAACAATCCGACCGACCAGTTTCGAGAAGATCGCCTGTGACGTCGTGGAATTGATGGCGATGATCGAGCCTGCCGAAACCAGTACAAGCGCGCCGACGCAGGAAAGCACGACCAAGAGCAAGCCTAATTTCGCCTTCACGACTGTGTCCTGGGAAGTTTGATCATGGATGATCTTTTAGATTTGTGGCCATGGCAGCGCAACATCTGCGTCGCCAGCGGGCCCACTCCGGGCATCGCGGATGCGTGGTTGGAATGCCCTTCGCGCTATTTCTGCAAAGTCGCCAAACTACGCGCTCAGACCGAAGCTGCGTCCGAGCTAAAACCGCTAGTCGGAGATCGCCCTGGGCTATGCCCTGTTTCGGGTGGTTTCGAGACCGAGATAGTGACGACTGACAGGGGCATCCCGCTCCAAACCGAAGAATCAGCAATTCATATTTTGGGTCATTTCCTGCCCTTGGGCGGACTCATTATTTTTCAACCTAATGTTGAATCTGCTTCAGGCTCAGTGGTGCGAAAACGGTGGTTTCTGGGGCTCCCCTCACCCCACCAAATAAAACCCCACACACAACACCCCCAACGCTGCCACCGAATAAACCCCGTTCCAGCGCCAGGTTAGCGTTGTCGTTGGCAGCCCGGTGATCCCCGCCAGCAGGATCGGCCCGGTGGCGTTCGGCGAGGCGGTCATGCTCAGCGCCCACCCCGCCCCCAGCGACACCGCGATCAGGTCGGGGTCAGCGGGCAGCACCGGCAGCGCCGAGATGACAGCGGCGAGGAACACCACCACCATGATCGGGGCCATGGCGATATTGCCCGAAGCCATGATGATCACCGGCAGGGCCGAAAGGAACAGCCAGGCCGGCATGCTCTCCAGCGCCAGATGTGCGGCGATCGCATCCACCGGAGCCAACCGCGCCGACGCGGCACCGATGAACCCGGCGACCCCCAGCAGATAAGCGTCGCGGGTCATTCGGGGCAGCGGCCCGGCAATGACCTCGCCCAACCGCCGCCGCACCGCCAGCGCACCCTGCCCCGCACCGCTTCCTGCGTTCTGGGTGAACACCCAGCCCACCAGCATCATCGGCGCCATCAGCATCAGCGCCTGCGCCGTGGTGGTGCCGAGAGCCGCCCGCGCGCCATAAGTGCCGATCACCAGGCACAGCGCTACCAGCCCCAGGTCGCGCGCCGCCACCAGCGGGAACCGCACGACCGGCGGCCCCGGTGCCCGGCGGCGCGGCCGACCCCAGCGCAGTCGATCCTCGGTCCAACCCACCAGCAAAAATACCCCTGAGACCACCACCCCCATCGCCATAACCCGGCCCGCATGCAACCCCGGCAGCGCATGCAGAATGATCGCCTGGGTCAACGTCGTCGGCGCCCAGGTAATCACCACGGCAAAGCCCCGAATCAGCGCCGACAACTGGCGCTGCGCGCGGATGGCGGCGCGGCGCTCGTCCTCGGGCGTGACCACCGGCTCGGCCCGGACCCCGCGCTGAACCAGCGGCGCCAGCAGGCTGATGGCACCGAAATTCAGCAACACCCCGCTCAGATGCCCGCCCACATAGGTCGCGACAAACCGCCGCCCAGGCTGCTGGCTGGTCAGAAAATGCCCTAATGCCAGCACCGCGGGCGAGGTCACCGCCGCCTCGCGCAGCAACGTCATCAGCAGGATGAAGGCGGCAAAGAACGCCCCCTGATCCAGCGCATAACGCACCGACCCAAATCCCTCGTCAGTACCGGCGAGCCCCAAGGTCAGGGCACAGGCCAACCCCAGCAACAGCCATTCGCGAAATCCGAATTGCCGGGCAATGACCACAATCACCAACAGCGCCGCGCCGCGCCCCAGCAACCCAGCGACTTCGATGCCGCCGATCAGATAGCCAAGCTCCAGCCCCGCCAGCCCGATCATCGTGACGGCGATGAGAATGGTTTGGTTAATCCCCGCCGCTCGCCACATTCCCGGTATCGACCTATCCGCCACCGCATTAAGCTGACCGAGTCGTAGCGGCCATCCACCGCCATTCCCAGCGCCACCGAACTGCGAGGCATCACCACCATGATAAGCGCAGCGCCAATGGCCGGATTGCTGGTTCTGGACCTCTCCCAAGGCATCGCTGGCCCCTATTGCGGGCGCCTATTAGCCGATCAGGGTGCCCGGGTGCTGAAGGTTGAGCCGCCACACGGCGACTGGATGCGGGGCTTGGGTCCTGGTCCGGGCGCCACCTCGACCAGCGCGATCTACTACAACCTCGGCAAGGAAAGCCTGGTACTCGACCTGAAGCAACCGGCCGACCTTGGGCGCGCCCTAACCCTCGCCGCGCAAGCCGACGTGGTGATCGAGAGCTCCCGCCCCGGCACCATGGCCAAGCTCGGCCTTGGTTACGATGCGGTGCGGGCACGCAACGCCAATGTGATCTACCTGACAATCTCGGGCTTCGGCCAAACCGGCCCCCGCGCCGCCGACCCGATGACCGATACGGTGGCGCAGGCGTTCTCCGGCTACATGTCGATCAACCGCGGCCGCGACGGCATCCCGCACAAGACCGACACCACCGTTATCGACGCGGTGACCGGGCAGTATGCTTTCCAGGCTATCGCCATGGCGCTGTGGCCCGGCGCCAAACGCGAGGCGCGGCATCTGGACGTATCACTGATGCAGTCGGCGGCGGCGATCCTCGGCCCAAAAGTGCTGGAGGCGGCCTTTCTCGGCCAGCCACCGCAGGCGATCAACCCGCCGGCCGGCAGCTACCGCACCAGCGACGGCTGGATCGCCCTGACCCTGGTCCGCGAGGAACAATTCCGCGCCCTGGCCCGCGAGATCGGCGAGCCAGACCTGGCCCAGGACCCACGCTTCGACAGTTTTGCCAATCGGGCGCAAAATCTCGCCCCCTTGTTGGCGGTCATCGCCGCACAACTGGCTCGGGCGTCCACAGCTGAATGGGTCGCCCGCCTTACAAAAGCCGGCCTGATGGCCAGCCGGATCAACGAATTCACCGACTGGCTGACTGAGCCTCAGGTCATCGCCGCCAACGCCGCCCCGCAAACCGAGGTGCTGGCGCAAACCTTCCTGCCGGTGCCCCACAACCCCGGCCAACCGGCGTATGACCGCCGCTGCCCACACCTCGGCGAGCACACTGAAACTGTCCTCAGGGAATTCGGCCTCAGCGAATTCGGGCTGACGTAACCCGCTTCAGACGAACGCTGCGATCGGTTCCGGTGCCGCCTGCGCCACCTCCAGCGCCTCCTCCAGCGTGAACGAGCCGTCATGCAGCGCCCGGCCAACAATGGCCCCCGATATGTTGTAGAGGTATTTCAGCTCCGAGATATCGTCAATCGACCGGGCCAGCCCACTGGCGATCACCGGCGTTACCGTCTCGGAGGCCACCTTCGTGACCAATGCAAAGCTCGAATCCGGCAACGCGAGTTCGCGGTCGATGTCGGTTACGATTATCTGTGACAGCGGCAGTCCATCGAACTGATGCACGAAGTCAACCGGGTTGAACGCAGTCTGCTCACGCCAGCCGTCGATGGTCACGAAACCCTGCCAGACATCGACGCTGACCACAATCGCATCCGGAAACGCGAACGATGCCTCCTTGACCAGATGCGGCGCCCGGACCGCGGCGGTGCCCAGCACCATCCGCCCCGCTCCGGCGTCGGCCCAGTGACGCACGCGGTCCATGCTGCGGATGCCGCCAGCCACCATCACCGGTGCATTGGCATGGCGGATGATGTCGCGGATCAGTGCCTCGTTGTCGCCAGTTCCGGCCACTGCGTCGAGGTCGACCACATGCAGCCACTCCGCCCCCGCATGGGCAAAGGCCTTTGCGGTTTCCAGTGGGTCGAAGTCATACACCACCGGCTCGTCGATCCGGCCACGGACCAGATTTACGCAGCGCCCGCCGCGCAACGCGATATAAGGATAGATGATCATTGCGTTTCCTCCGCCGAACCGTTTGATGGCTTTCGGCACCGCCAATCGTCGGCGAAATCGGGGCAAGAATCAACTGCTAGACGTTCGAGTCACGAGACTTGCAAATCCCGGGACGACGATACCAGACTTGCAGCACCCACCGACACCAAAACATGTCGGGAAAACATCAACATGCGCGAGGCACCAATGACCGACGATCCGATCGACCCGCTCGCCCTGCGATTCTGCGAACCGCGCTATTTCGAGGATTTCGCGGTTGGCGAGCAATTCTATTTGCCCTCGCGAACCATGACCGAGGGTGTTTTCTCGGCCTTCCAGGCCGCCTCCGGCGACAACCACCCGATCCATTACGACCGCCACTACTGCAAAGCCCACGGCCACCGCGACCTGCTGGCGCATGGATATCAGGTGCTGATCCAGGCCTGCATCGGCGCCGGCGTTCTGCCGCAGATGATGGGGCCATCGCTGATCGGCTTCATCGAACAGTCGTCGCGTTTCCTCAAGGGGGTCTATTGCGGCGACACGCTTTATCCCGGCGTCGAGATATTAGACCTGAAATCGCAGCGCACAACCGGCGTGATGACCTGCAAAATCTCAATTCACAACCAAGCTGGTGAACTTGTGACGGAAGGTGAGCAGAAATACCTGCTGCGCAAGCGGAGCGCGGCCTAGAAGGGTTGCGGCGCCGCCGCGAACCCTAGAGAATAAGCGCGTTGGTGCGGTGAGTCTGTGCCCGGCCAAATGGAAAACAAATGAACGACATTGTAAGCTACGCGCTTGAAGACGGCATTGCGGTATTGACGGTTGATAATCCCCCGGTAAACGCCCTGGGGCACGCGGTACGCCTCGGCCTGAAGGACGGCATCGAACGGGCGATAGCTGATAAAGACGCCGATACTATCGTGTTGATCTGTGCCGGGCGGACCTTCTTCGCCGGGGCCGATATCGCGGAATTCGGCCTGCCGCCAGTGTCGCCGACCCTGCGCGAAGTACACGAGGTCATCGAGGCCAGCCCCAAGGCTATCATCGCCGCCATCCATGGCACGGCCCTGGGCGGCGGGTTTGAGACAGCCCTTGCCTGCCATTACCGGGTCGCGGCTCGCACCGCGATGTTTGGCCTGCCCGAAGTAAAACTCGGCATCCTCCCGGGCGCCGGTGGCACCCAACGTTTGCCGCGTATTATCGGGGTCGAGAAGGCGATCGAGATGATCTGCTCCGGCGAGCCGATCGGCGCCCATCTTGCCCGTGAAATGGGAATTATTGACAGAATGGTCGAGGGCGATCTGCGCGAAGCGGCGCTCGATTTCGCCGATGATGTCCAGGCCGAGGCCAAGCCACTGCCCCGGGTCCGCGACCGTGACCGCTTGCTGGTCGAGGCTTCGCGACGGCCGGAGAGCTTTCACGAAGCGCGCCAGCGATACGCCAAGACTAAGCGCAATCTGATGGCGCCGCAATCCTGCATCTCGGCGATCCAGGCGGCGACCGAGATGACCTTCGAAGGTGGCATGCGGCGGGAGCGCGAGTTGTTCGCGGAGCTGCTGAACTCCGGCCAGTCCAAGGCGCTGCGGCATTTCTTCTTCGCCGAGCGCCAGGCAAACAAGATCCCCGACGTGCCGCGCGACACGCCGCGCCGCGACATCAACACTGTCGCTGTCATCGGCGCTGGCACCATGGGCGGCGGCATCGCCATGAACTTCGTCAATGCGGGCTTGCCCACAGTGATTCTCGAGACCACCCAGGAGGCGCTGGACCGCGGCATGGCGACGATTCGCCAAAACTACCAGAACAGCGCCAAGAAGGGCCGCATCACCGAGGCGGACGTCGAGGCGCGAATGGCGCTGCTCAAGCCGAGCCTGGAGATCTCCGACATCTCCCACGCCGACCTGATCATCGAGGCGGTGTTCGAGAACATGAAGATCAAGAAGGATCTTTTCACCAAGCTCGACAAACACATCAAGCCCGGCGCAATCATCGCCACCAATACCTCGACCCTCGACGTCAACAAAATCGCCAAGGCGACCGCCCGGCCGCCCTCGGTCATCGGCCTGCATTTCTTCAGCCCAGCCAATGTGATGCGGCTGCTCGAGGTGGTCCGGGGCGACAAGACCGACAAAGATGTCATCGCCACCTGCATGGATCTGGCCAAACGCATCGGCAAGGTGCCGGTGCTGGCCGGTGTCTGTCACGGCTTTATCGGCAACCGGATGCTGCACGCCTATTTCGACCAGGCTTATGCTCTGCTGTACGAGGGCTGCTTTCCGCGCGATGTCGACAAGGCGATCTACGATTTCGGGTTCGCCATGGGGCCTTTCGCCATGAGCGATCTGGCCGGCCTCGATGTCAGCTGGCGCATTCGCCAGGAGATGAAGCAGACCCAGCCAATCGCCGACCGGCTGTGCGAGCTTGGCCGCTTCGGCCAGAAAACCGGGGCGGGTTATTATTTCTACAACGATGGCGACCGAACCCCGCATCCCGACCCGGCGGTCAGCGTCATCGTCGAGGAGGAGGGCCTGAAGCGCCACGACATCCGGCGCAAGATCGACGCTGTGGAGATCGTCCAGCGTAGCGTTCTGGCGCTGGTCAACGAGGGTGCGAAGATCCTCGAAGAAGGCATCGCGCTGCGCGCCTCCGACATCGATGTGACCTATGTCTACGGCTACAGCTTCCCGATGCAACTTGGCGGGCCGATGTTCTGGGCCGACCAGATGGGGCTCGACAAGGCGCTGGAGGCGATCAAGGGGTTTCATGCCGCCGGGTACGGCGACGTCTGGCAGCCCGCCCCGCTGATCGAGCGGCTGGTGGCCGAGGGTAAAAGTTTCGCTGATTACGACAAAGCGAAATCCTGACACTGGAGCCCACCATGCTGAAAACCGTTGCGACCGTCTTTTCGGAGACTGACCAACCCCAGACGTCCGGCTTCGACCCGGCTCGCCTCGCCCGCATCCGGTCCTGGATGCAAGGCTATGTCGACACCCAGAAATTCCCCGGCGCTCTGACCTTGATCGCCCGGCGCGGCACCGTAGTTTATTGCGATTGGGTCGGTCTGCGCGATGTCGAGCGCGGCTTGCCGTGGCAGCGCGACACCCTGGCGCGATTCTATTCGATGACCAAGCCGATCACCTCGACCGCGCTGATGATGCTGTATGAGCAGGGCCTCTGCCACCTCGACGACCCGGTTGATATCTTCTTGCCCGAGCTTGCCGACCGCAGGGTCCTGCGCCCCGGCGCAAAATCTCTCTACGAGGTCGATCCGGCGCAAACGCGCATGACCCTGCACCATTTGCTGACCCACACCTCGGGCATGACATACGGCTTCAACGATGGCCTGCTGGCCGAGGCCTATGTCCAGAACGGCGTCAATTTCAGCGACAAGACCGGTGATCTGGCCGACAGCGTGACCCGCCTCGCCGCTATGCCCTTGGCCTTCGACCCCGGCAGCCGCTGGAACTACAGTATCTCGACCGACGTGCTGGGGCGCATTGTCGAGGTAATCTCCGGCCAGCCGCTGGATGTGTTTTTCAACGATCATATCCTCGGCCCGCTTGGCATGGATGACACCTTCTTCGAGGTGCCCGACAGCCACCTCGATCGCCTCGCCAGTTCCTACACCAAGGCACCGACAAGTGGGATGACCCTGGTCGAGGACGCCCCCGGCAGTGCGTTCCGCCAGGGCAAGGTCCGCCAGATCTCCGGCGGCGGCGGATTGGTCTCGACCGTCGACGACTACCTGCGCTTCGCCGAAATGCAGCGCCGTGGCGGCGCCTTGGGCGATGTGCGCCTGCTCGGCCCACGCACCATGCGGCTGATGACGTCCAACCACCTGCCCGGCGATCTCGCCTCGATGGGCCAAAAGGTGTTCTCCGAGGTACCCTTCGACGGCATCGGCTTCGGCCTCGGCGGCTCGGTGATGCTAGACCCGGCGAAGGCCAAGACCCTCGGCAATCCCGGAGACTTCGGCTGGGGCGGCATGGCGAGCACGGTCTACTGGGTTGATCCGGCCGAGGACATGGTGGTGATCTTCGTCACCCAGCTGATGCCGTCCAGCAGCTACCCCAACCGCAAGGAACTGCGGGCGCTGGTGTATTCGGCGCTGGTGGATTAGGCGTAGATGGGATCAGCAAGAACTGGGCCGCAAGCGTAACACCGATGCCGGCTCTTGTGCCGACATCATCCACGAGCCCGCGCGCTGTACAACTTCGCCTTTGTGCCATAAACCGAACTTCCACTACGGCGATTTGATTATGCATGACTGGACCGCCCCCGACCTCAGTATGCGTCCAGCGCGGGAGTGTGTCGCGGCCCTTGCAGTTTCAGCGGGCTGTTTATTGCGCCCGCCAGGCACGGGCGCGGCTCTTCGCGGCGTCTATCTCGTCCTGATTGAGCGTGCCCGCCAGTTTGGTTAACCACTCGGTCGCACGCCAACCGTCGGGATCGGGTTCATCCTGCGCTGCAGCCGCCGCGAGCTCGAACCAGAAGTACGCCTCGGCGTCGTTTCTGTCGATGCCCTCACCCGCAGCATACATCCGTCCCAGATAGTATTGCGCAGAGATATCTCCGGCCACCGCGGCATCGAGAAACTGCGTCATCGCCTGAGCATAGTTTTGCGGCACTCCCTTGCCCCAGTAGTAGAGCTTGCCAAGGTCGGCCTTGGCCTTGCTGACGCCCAGATCACCGGCGCTGGCGAGAAGCTCCGCGGCCTTGGCACGATCCTCCGGGACACCGGCGCCAAAATAGTAGAGATGGGCGAGGTTTCGCTGTGCCTTGGGATTGCCCTGCTCGGCGGCGCGCTGGAACCAAAAAACCGCCTGCTCATTGTTCATTGCCACGCCGATCCCATGCTCGAACATCGACCCCAGGTTGCGCTGCGCCTTGTCGTTGCCGGCCATCGCGGCCTCTCGGAACAAACACGCGGCGGCGAGGCTGTCTTGCGCAACGCCCTTGCCCTCGTTGTAGTAGACCCCGAGCACGCGTTGCGCCTCGTCGTGGTCGTTCTCGCCTGCTTTCTCGAACCATTCGACGGCAAGATCTGGTTCGTCCATCGCATCGTAGCTACGGCCCAGCCAGTATTGCGCGTCGGCATCACCCGCTTCGGCGAGAGGCCGCAACTCGGCGATCGCATTGTTGAACTCTCCGCTATCGAAAGCTTCCCGGGCGGCCTCGATACCTGCCCAGGCGGCCGTGCCATAGAGGATCGCGGTTAGGAGAAGAACCTTCTTAATCATCGTCGTCACTCCTGTTGGGTGCGGCCCTGCCGTCTTCGCAGTACCATTGCGTGCCCTGAGACGCCCTCCCACGGCGACCGGACGCAAATTGGTGTTGCCCACCCTTAAACGAAGACGCACATTGAAATTATCTTGCCGGTGATCTCCGTCATTATGCCTGTTAAAAAAGGCTCTAAATTCTTTTGACTGCTAGCAGCATTAGGCCATATCTGCATTGATCCAGATCAACGGGACCAAAACAAATCCCTTGCCAAAATCCCTCCATCCGTAACCCCCTATTGGCCCGCCAACAATGACGTTAAAGGTCGCCTTCGGGTCAACCTGCGACATTCGCCGCGTTGGTATTGACCGACCGGTGTGCGGGTCAGAGCAGACATCGCCAATCGCAGCAGCGAAATTGGGTCATCCCCTACAACGCCGCCCCAAACGCCTCGAACAGCCGCCGGTTCACCGGGTCGGTTTCGGCGGCATACTCCGCATGCCACTGAACCCCGATGGCGAAGCCCGGCGCATCGGCCACGATTATCGCCTCCGGGGTGCCATCCTCGGCCCAGCCCTCGACAACAATGCGGGGAGCCTCGTCCAGCAGCCCCTGCCCGTGCAGCGAGTTGACCATCACTGGACCGTTTCCCAGCAGTTGTTCGAATTGCCCGCCGGGCGTCAGGCGCAGAGTATGGCGCAGGCGAAAAATCATCTCGGGGTCGGTCTCGTCCGGCGGCATCCGGTGGTTGCTGCGGCCCGGCAAGTCACGGATTTCCGGGTGCAGTGTGCCGCCAAAGGCAACGTTCATCTCCTGAAATCCCCGGCAGATGCCGAACAGCGCCACCCCAGCCTCGACCGCCGCACAAACCAGCGGTATCGCCACCGCATCGCGTCCCTCGTCATAGGGCTCATAGGCTGGCGTCGGCTCGGCGCCAAAACGGCTTGGGTGAACGTTGGGGCGGGCGCCGGTCAGCACCACACCGTCCAGAATGTCGATCAGATGGGCGATATCTTGGGTACCGGGCATTGCCGGAATAACCAGCGGCACCGCGCCTGAAACCTCGGCGACGGCGGTAATATAGCGGCTATTTACCCGCTGTCCTGGCGATCCAGGCCCCGCGGACAACAAATTCCCGATGATCCCGACCGTCTTTCGGCGCATGGTCCCCTGCCTCGCTGCAAGGCCAAGCTTGCAGGCTCGCACGCAGTTCGGCAAGCATTGTCTTTCAAACCCGGCCAACTGGCGGAGAGACGATGATCGAACATCTGCAACACCTCGTGAACAACGATCCGGCCCTGGTGCGGCGCGGCCGCTGGACCAATGCCAACATGCTGCTCGAGATCGGCGAGCACGGTTACATCGTCGAGATCCGCGCGGGCCGGATCGAGGCGATCCGCCCGGTCACCCTGCTGGTCTCCGGCTGGGATTTCGCCATCCGCGGAACCATCGACGCCTGGGCCGAGTTCTGGAAGCCGATGCCAAAAACCTGCCACCACGACCTGATCGCCCTGATCCGTGAGGGCAAGATGCGTTTTGAAGGCAACCTCGACCTGCTGATGGCCAACCTCCTGTACCTGAAACTGGTCCTCGAGACCCCGCGACAGTTGGAGGCGCCAGTTGCGAGCCACGGCATGACCGTCACCATCGAGGCAATTACTGGACGCTACATGAACCTCGACATCCACGGCCGCCCCCACCGCCTGTATTGGGAGGAAGCGGGCACCGGCATCCCGCTCATATGCCTCCACACCGCCGGGTCCGATGGCCGCCAGTTCCGCGCATTGCTGAACGACCGGCAAATCACCAGCCGCTTCCGCGTCGTGGTCTTCGACATGCCCTGGCACGGCAAATCCTCGCCGCCCGAGGGCTGGGAGCGTGACGAATACAAGCTGACCACCGACGCCTATGTCGACCTGATCGTCACCGTTGCCCAAGCCCTGCAGCTCGACCGCCCGGTCGCCATCGGCTGCTCCATCGGTGGCCGCGTCGTGCTTGAGCTGGCACGCCTGCACCCGGACCTGTTCCGCGCCGTCATCGGCCTGCAATCCTCGGCCTTCGTCCAGCGCTATTTCGACATCTCGTATCTGCACAAACCCAACATCCACGGCGGCGAGGTCTGTGCCGCCTACTGCTACGGCCTGGTAGGCCCCGGCGCCCCGCAAAAACACCGGTGGGAGACGCTGTGGCACTACATGCAGGGCGGCCCTGGCGTCTTCATGGGCGACCTGCATTTCTACTCGATCGACGGCGACGTCTCGGACCGCCTAGCCGAAATCGACACCTCCCGCTGCCCGCTTTTCATGCTGACCGGCGAGTACGACTACTCCTGCACGCCCGAGGCCAGCCGCGACACCGCCGCCAAGATCCCCGGCGCCGAGCTGACCATCATGCCGGGCCTCGGCCATTTCCCGATGAGCGAAGATCCTGCGAGGTTCCGGGAGTATTTGTTGCCGGTGCTGGAGAAGATTGCCGCCCGGTGAGGGGGCGGCGCCACTCCCTCACCCCCGCCCGATAAACGGCATCTTCGTCGCCATGATGGTGATGAACTGCACATTAGTCTCCAGCGGAAAATTAGCCATCTGAACAACGGCCTGCGCCACGTGGTTCACGTCCATCCGGGCTTCCGCCTTCATCGATCCGTCAGCCTGCGGCACGCCGCCAACCATGCGCTCAGTCATCTCGGATGCGGCGTTGCCGATGTCGATTTGGCCGCAGGCGATGTTGAACGGCCGCCCGTCCAGTGACAGGCTCCGGGTCAGGCCGGTAATCGCATGTTTCGACACCGTATAGGGCACCGATCCGGGCCGCGGCGCATAGGCCGAGATCGAGCCATTATTGATGATCCGCCCACCCTGCGGCGCCTGCCCGCGCATCTGGGCGAAGGCCGCGCGCGCGCACAGAAATGCACCGTGCAGGTTGACCGAAATTACCGTGTTCCACTCATCAACGGTCAGTTCGTCGATGGTTTTGGGGCCGACATTGGTGCCGGCATTGTTGAACAGCATATCGAGCCGCCCGAACCGCGCCACCGTCGCCGCGAAACCTGCATCCACTGCCGCCGGGTCGGCTACATCGCAGGGCACCACCAGCGCACTGCCAGCCGCCCCAGACCGCGAAGCCGTCTCCGCCAGCGCCTCAGCCCGGCGGCCCACCAACGCCACCTGCCAGCCATCCGCCAACAACGCCAACGCGCTCGCCCGCCCGATGCCGGACCCAGCACCAGTAACCAATGCCACACCTGTCATGCCATCCTCCTGCCAAACTATCTCCGCCTGGGATAGCTCCAGCACAGGCCTGCGGCAAGTTTCTCGCGTGCATTCTCAGAACCCTCTGGCCTTGGCGAGAGCTCTGCGTTACTCCATCACATAGGTGATGACTTGGAAGGCGGGATTTCAATGACCGACAAGACTGTAAAATCGGCTGTCCGGGTCCTCGCCATCTTCGAGGTGTTCGAATCCGAGCGCCGGTCGCTGACCATCTCCGAACTGGTCGAGCGGCTGAAAATCCCGCAATCCAGCACCTCGACCCTGATGCGCAGCCTTGTCGCGAGGGGTTTTGTCGAGTTCGAGGTCGAGACCCGGCGCTACCGCCCCTCGGTCCGCCTGGCCTTCCTCGGCAACTGGGTGCTCGGCTCGACCGACGTGATCGCCCGTATCCACTCACTGGTCCAGGCCCTGTCCGAGAAGACCGGCGAGACCATCCTGATCGGCGCCGAGAGCGGGCTCTACATGCAATACCTTTCGGTCATCGTCTCGCCCCACATGCTGCGCATCGCGCTGCATCCGGGGGTCAAGCGGCCGCTGCATCTGTCCGGTCTGGGGCTGATGCTGCTGTCGCTGAAAAGCGACCCCGAGATCAGCCGGCTGGTCCGGCGCTACAATTCCGAGAGCACCGATCCAGGCGCGCCGCGTCGCTCAGAGCGCGAGGTGCTGAGCATGGTCGAGACCGCTCGCCACCAGGGCTGGTACGCGACCGCCAACCTGATCACCGAGGGCGCCGGCTCGATCGCCACCCTTTTGCCCCTGCCCCACGGCGAGCGGCCACTGGCGGTCGGCATCGGCGCCCCGGTCGACCGGCTGCACGATCGCCACGATATCCTGCAACGAGTTCTGACGGAGTCGGTTGCCGAGTTCACCGCCGCGACCCTGGGCGGCGGCGCATCTAACGCTGCGTGAAATCAGCAATCGAGTGCGCGCGCCGCGCAAAAACGGCCCTCTCGATACCACGAAAAGAAGTCAGACGGTCGTCGGCGACGCCCAGATCCCGCGCTGCGGAAGACACAAGCCGCGGGATCCTATGCCGGCAGTCCCGCCAAGCCGAGCGCTTCGCTCAACGGCTCGGCAAGCGATGGGTGAATGTCGAATGACGCGCAATATCCGCTGATCGTAAAGCCCGGCTGTAGTTCGAGGACACGCGCAGCCGAGGCCCTGGCCGCATCCAGTCGCCCAAGCTTCGCATGCGTCGCCGCCAGCAAAAAATGTGCGGGGCTCCAGTAGGGGTTGGCCTGGAATACTTTTTGCGCCGTCTCCGCCGCCGCCTCGTGCTCGCCGCGCTGCAAACGGCTGAGGGCAATCGATAGTAGTGGGGCATAGCTCATCGGATCGCACGGACTGAGGCGCAGCGCATGCTCGCCCCATTCGATGCCGCGATCCGCATCGCCGCCAAGAGCCATTATGACACTGCCCAAAATGTAGGTCAGCGCGCAGGACTGGCTGAGCGCCAGCGCCGCCTCGAATGCCTGGCGTGCCGCAGCCCGGTCATGCGCGACCATGCCCATGCCAAAGCCGCCGAGCGACAGCGCGATGGCGTCGTCGCGGCCATGGGCAATTGCCGCATGGGCGTGGCGGATCGCGCCGAGGCGGTTCTCGTCGCGGCTACCACCACGCGCGTAGACGATTTCATGGGCCCAGGAGGCAAAGCCGTGCGCCAACGCGTAATTGGGCTCCAAGGTGAGCGCGCGTTCAAGCAGCGGCAGCGCCTGCGCGGCCCCGTCCGGCATCGCCGGATAGACCTGCGGGATGGCGCGCAGCACCAGGTCATAGGCGTCGAGATTGTCGGGCCGCTTGCGCTTGACGCGCTCGATTTCCGCCTGGCGCAGGCTCGGCTCAATCGCGGCGACCACGCTCATGGTCAGTTCGTCCTGAATGGCAAAGATGTCGTCGAGCGTGCGGTCGTAGCGATCCGCCCAGACGTGCCCGCCGGTTTCCGCCTCGATGAGCTGCGCGGTGACGCGCACGCGGTTTGCCACCTTGCGCACGCTGCCCTCCAGAACGTAGCGCACACCCAACTCACGCCCGGCCTGCTTGATGTCCACAGACTTGCCCTTGTAGGCGAAGCTCGAATTGCGCGCGATGACGAATAACCATTTGATCCGCGCCAGGCCGGTGATGATGTCCTCGACCATGCCGTCGGCAAAATAGTCCTGTTCGACGTCACCGCTCATGTTCTGAAACGGCAGGACGGCAACCGAAGGCTTTTCGGGCAGCGCCAGTACCGTCGGCGGCTCGGCCAAGGGGGCCGGCGCAGGCTGGGCGGTTGCCGTGACGCCAACCTGAAGCGAGTAAATCCGCATCGGCTCGGCGATGTTCTTCAGCGTTGTCTCGCCGAGGTCGCTGATGGCGAGGTCGAGCCGGGATCGCACTTGGCGATAGGCGTCCTCGGACAGGCATATCGCGCCGGGTGCTGCAACCCCTTCGAGCCGGGCCGCGATGTTCACCCCGTCGCCCATCAGATCGCCATCGCTCTCCTCGACGACATCGCCGAGATGGATACCGATGCGAAATTCGATGCGTTGCTCCGGCGCCAGGCCAGCATTGCGATCGACCATCGAAGTCTGGATTTCGATGGCGCAGCGCACGGCATCGACAACGCTCCTGAACTCGACCAGCGCTCCATCGCCGGTCCGCTTGATCACCCGCCCCCGATGCACCGAGATCGTCGGATCGACGAGATCGCTGCGCAACGATCTGAGCCGCGCCAAAGTGCGATCCTCATCGGCCCCGGTGAGCCGACTGAAGCCAACCACATCCGCCGCCAGAATCGCCGCTAATTTCCGTTGTTCGGCCATCTCAAATTTCCCCCGAAACTCGGACTATAATGCAACACAACCGATAGGCCAGCCCCCGTCCGGTTTGCGCAATCTCAGCGCTGCATTGCCCAGTTCGGCAGGGTCAACGATGGACTGGGTGCTTGTCCAGACCTTCAACTTACCACTTCGCACCGCCGCCAAATCTCGGGCGGGCCAGGGGTTTGCTCGGACTTCGGTGTCACAGATACGCGGATGTTTTCATCATCGATCTGGTCGGCGCTGATAAAGTCGCCAGCTTTGGCATCGCCATCCGGGACCACATAGTCGAAGCGGTGCCGGCTGTACCTGCCCGCAACAGTTTCGCCGCCGGGTGTGATGACCCGCGATCCCTCGATTGTCATGCTCTGGCCAGAAGGCGAGCACCAGGAACCGTCAATCTGGTCCGCATTCGCGGCAACAATCGACGCGACCATGAAAAGCGATGTCAAAACTGAAAGTCCAACCAGCCGTGCCATTCTGCGATCCTATGTCAACACTCGTGCGTTATCGCACATATTGCGTGGTAACCCAGCCCACCCCTTATCGCCCAGTGAACTTTGCCGCCCGTTTCTCGCGCATCGCTGCCAGACCCTCGCGGACATCCTCGGAATGGGCGCAGCGGCTGATCGCGGCGGCCATTGCGGCATCGTCGGGGTTCTCACGAACCAGCTGCTTCATCCCCGCCACCGCCAACGGCGCCAGCCTGGCGACCCGTTGGGCGATCTCCAGCGCCGCGCTGGCCAGCTCGGCGGGGTCAACGATGGCCTGGATGAAGCCATTTCCGGTCAGACTCTCGCCCTGCAATTCGGCGTCCAGATACAACAGCTGCGCCGCATGGGACGGCCCCAGCGTCCGCTCGATCCGCCGGATCGCCAAGGGCACATAGATGAACCCGAACCGCGCCGCCGGAATCATGAAGCGCACCCCCGGCACCGCGATGCGGATATCGCTGGCCACCGCCACATGAACGCCGCCGCCCATGCAATGGCCGTTCAACGCACCAATCACCGGCACCGGCAGCTTTGCCCATTTCTCGATCACCTCGGAAAAGTGACTGCGGGTAAAATGCTCGGGCTCGAAATCCGCCAACTCGCGCAGATCGAAGCCAGAGGTGAAGGCCCGGTCCCCTGCCCCGGTCAATATCACCGCCCGGACCGACCGGTCAGCGGCAATCTCGTCGGCCAGCCGGTCGAGCCCGTTCAGCGCTTCGGTGCCAATCGCATTCCGTCTGGTGGGATTGTCGAAGGTGACACGGAGGATATCCTCCAAACGCTCGGTCTGTATCGTTGGAATCATCAGCTTCCCTGGATTTTCGCTTGAGTTTCAGCAGGCCCGGCGAGTAAACGCATGGCAACCCCCGACGGCAAGGGAAAACACGGTCAACCCGACTGTCAGACGCCGGTAGCACGAGGAAACACCCGATGACGACCACCGTAAAAGCCATCCGCATCGACGCATTCGGCGGGCCGGAGAAAATGCAGCTCGTCGATGTCACGGTCGGCGAGCCTGGCCCCGGCCAGATTCGCATCCGCCACAAGGCCTGCGGCCTGAACTTTATTGATGTCTACCAGCGCGGCGGCGTCTACCCCCTGGCCCTTCCGGTGATGCTGGGCATGGAGGCGTCCGGCGTGGTCGAGGCGGTCGGCGAGGGCGTCACCCATCTGAAGCCTGGCGACCGCGCCGCCTACGCCTCGGCGCCTCCGGGATCCTACGCAGAGGCCCGGGTGATGAACGCCATGCATGTCTGCAAACTGCCGGACGCGATCAGCTTTGAGACCGGGGCTGCCATGATGCTGAAGGGCCTGACCACCCAATACCTGTTCGCCACATCGGCCAAGGCCCAGCCCGGCGACACGGTGTTGTTCCATGCCGCTGCCGGTGGTGTCGGCCTGATCGCCTGCCAGTGGGCCAAGGCCAAGGGCATCACGCTGATTGGCACCGCTGGAACGGACGAGAAATGCGCGTTGGCCAAGGAGCACGGCGCCGCCCATGTGATCAACTACAACACCCAGGACTTCGTGGCCGAGGTCAAGGCGATCACCGGTGGCAAGGGCGTCAGCGCGGTGATGGATTCGGTCGGCAAGGCAACCTGGAACGGCTCGCTTGATTGTCTCAGCCCGCTCGGCGTGATGATCACGTTTGGCAACGCCAGCGGCAAGCCTGACCCGGTCGACCCGCAGGTGCTGGCCGGCAAGGGCTCGCTGTTCCTGACCCGCCCGACGCTTTTCACCCACATCGCCAGCCGCGAGGCCTGCCAGCGACGCGCCGACGAGTTGTTCGATATGGTGACCTCGGGCAAGGTCCATATCCGCATCAACCAGACCTACAAACTAGCCGACGTCGCCCAGGCACACATGGACCTGGAGGCCCGTAAAACCACCGGGACCACGATCTTGCTGCCGTGAGCCATGGGGCGGGCATGCTTTAGACTGTTCATCTTCATGCTCCTGGGCTTCTGGTGCCACCTAACGCACGGCGCCTCGGAGAGTAAAACGCCTGCGTCAGTCTATTGGTTCCCAAACACACCAGGCAACTTCCAAAACCCGGTATCGCGCGACGTTAATAGAGCCCGCCAGTGCCAATACCGATACTTCCACCGCTCGGTGGTTGCGGAATTGGTGGCGTATCTGTGATCGTTTCCCCGGATTGCTCCTGAGCGCCGATCGAGTTTGATTCGTCAAACGGAAGATCCGTCGCATTGATTCCAAACAGGTTGCTGACATTCAAACCACCGAACAGCGTGTCATCGCCAGAAATCGCCGAGACGACTTCATAAAGTGCGGGTTCGGTTCCCGCCTGAAATAGCTCGGTAACGACATGGGCGCCGATAGCGTCGTCTGGCAGGCGTTCACCGGTTTCACGGTCAAACTTGACCAGAATCATGCCGCCGCGCGCGCCAATAGGTTCGCGAAACTCGCCCGGCGCCCGGGTCTTCATTGCC
>Ga0307379_10003527_pt1 | contig 22707 bp, 20 predicted proteins | sample UN2MG_FD_202237 | JGI IMG/M metagenome (GOLD analysis project Ga0307379, IMG submission 202237) | Soil microbial communities from Risofladan, Vaasa, Finland - UN-2 | ecosystem: Environmental > Terrestrial > Soil > Coastal area > Acid sulfate soil | place: Finland: Risofladan, Vaasa | collected... | reverse complement strand
AACTATTGGCCCTAATTTTGTTTTTGATACCGATACTACTATTCAGTATTTCATTTGCCATTATTTCTTTTTTCCAGCATATAAAGATATTTCCCGCCTTCTTTTATCCAGAGTTTTCCGGTACCTAAAAAGTCGGACTTTTTAATAGTTTTAGGATCCCGGTAGTTTAATCCGACTGATTTGCAGACTTCTTCAGGTATTCCGGTTGCAAGGGTTAGCTTAAAGTTAAGCTCTTCCTTTCCGGTTTTTGGGTTAAAAATACCCGGGCCGGCTGCATTTATAAGATGGGAGGCGCTGTTTCTACATATTTTTTTTCCAGCATCCAGAATGCTGCAAACCAGGTCTTTGCAGTGGTATCCGACCTCTTTTAGTTCTCTATCTATTTTTTTATCTGAATGAAAGCAACTTATGTGGGGACCATATAGGATGATTTCTCCTCCTTTAGCTATTACACCGGGCTTTTGAAGCTTGTATGAGCCTTTTGCAGCAGTCCAGATTTCATCATAGCACTCAGGTATTACCTGAACTGCCTGCTCAAGCGGGCTGTCAATATATTTTATATGGACTTTGGAGCTTAATGCAGCTGCTGCCTTGTATGCCCTTATAAAACCGTCATATCCCCTGTCAACATACAGACCGTTTGGAATTATGGTGTTACCTTCCTCAGAACTTACCATATTAAAGGTAAACACATCGCATTTTAAGTTATCAAATATCATTTTTGAACCCTCATTTATTATATCCCTTGCTTTATTGTCTACCGTACCTATGATATCCGGTATTCCTACAAGAACAGCCGACCAGTGAAACAGGTCAATTACCTCAGGACCCGATATTCCAGGGAAAAAAATCTTAAGGCCTCCTGAATATCCGCTTGCCTCATGAGGAACAGTTCCGGATATTGCAATAATGGTATTGTAATCAGATAGTATTAATCTATTTACTGTTACAGGGATTGATTCAAGAAGCTGGCCGTTTGTTTTCTCTTTAACAAGGTCTGAAGAGATACTGCCAATAGTTATAAGACTATCCTGATCGCTGTAGTTGTGGTTATAAAAGGATACGGCACTGTCTTTTTTCTTTAAGCCGAGCTTTGAGTAAAATTCAGGCTCAGCCATCTCTCTGTGTGTTCCGCCTGCATTTAAAAAATCTAATTTTGCAGCACCTTTTTTTTTAAATATATATACTATAAGAGGGCCGATTCTTTCTGTAAAATCAACTCTTGTGTAATCGGGGATAATTATAAGGACTTTTTTACCGGGATTTATATCTTCTAAAGCAGAGGCAATAAAACTATCAAGCTTGCCTTTGCCTACGCCACTTATGTCTTTTACCACTCTCATAAAAATTTACGCCTTACCTTCTTACCCTTGCATTTCCGCCCCAGATACTCCATATCTGTTCTTCATCAGCCGGTGTTGCATAATCTGTTAAAAGAGTTGCTACAAATGCACCGGATGCCCAGCCAAATTGTATCCACTTTTCAGGCTCCCAGCCTTTTAAGATGCCATAGAGCATTCCACCAACAAATCCGTCCCCCCCACCGATGCGGTCGATAACTTCGATCTCACGCGGTTCTACAACATGCCAGTTATCTCCCTCGAATATTATTGCACCCCAGAGATGGCAGTTTGCACTGACAACTTCTCTTAGCGTTGTGGCAAAAACGCTGGTAGCAGGATATTTTTGTTTAACATTTATTATCATTTCCTTGAAGCTGCCAATCTTTGAAGCTAAGTTCTTTCCGCCGGTTTCAGGGCCTTTTATGCCCAGACAGAGCTGGAAGTCTTCCTCGTTACCCACAAGAATATCTGCGAGCTCTGCTATCTGGGAAAAAATTTTTCCAAGTTCATCTTCGCGGTTTTTCCAGAATGAAGCGCGGTAGTTTAAGTCAAAGCTAATCCTAGTTCCATTCTTTTTTGCAGCCCTTGCAAGCTCAAGGCAGAACTTGCCTGTATTGGGAGAAAGCGCTGTAATAATACCCGAGAGGTGTAGAATCTGGACGCCTTCAATATTAAAGATCTTATCCAGGTCAAAATCGCCTGCATCCAGTGTCCTACCGACTTCCCCGGCACGTTCATTTTGCACCCTGGGACCACGCGGGCCGAAACCGCTGTCAGCAATATTAAACTGGTGGCGATATCCCCACGGTCCCCCCTGTGGTACATCTCTACCTTCATAAGTCATATTCCTTGACAGAAGATTGCTTTTTATTATTTTTGCAATGGGGCTGCCTTCAACAAATGTGGTGAGTATTTTTACAGGCAGACCAAGGTATGAAGATACACTTGCAACATTAGTCTCAGCACTGGTAGTCTGCATAGTAAAAGTCAGGCTGCAGTGGACCGGTTGCCTTCTCTCAGGGGTAATACGTACACCAATACTTGTGGGTACAACCATGCTATATTTATAGTTTTTTTTAAGCTCTATTTTCATATCAGTCTCCTAAAACCAATATTTTCTTATAACCTTTTTTCCGGACAGCCATCTTCCATCCATTCTGTATGATATTCCTGGTAACTTCCGTCGGACTTTAGCTCTATTTCTAAACTATTCTTTTTAAGCTTAAAGTATCCGTGCGCTCCAAAGTAGTCCCTTTGCTGGGCAGCTACCTGGGCTGATACCATAACAGGAGAAGCTATCTGGAGTATGTAATCATAAGCGCAGCCCATTGCAAGAGTGGAAACACCTGCATTCCGTGCAACTTCAATAAACTTTGAAAGGCTTAAAAGATTATCATTGATAAAGCTGGAAAAAGAAGGTGCTGCCATAAGGTTGGCCAGATTTGGATTAGCCCTGTATTCTTCGGTAATCTTTGAGAGGAACTGGGCTCGTATTATACATCCTGCCCTCCACCCTTTTGCAATCTGGCCCATATCAAGATTCCAGCCGTATTTATCAGATGCTGCCTCCATAAGTGCAAAGCCCTGAGCATAAGACGATATTTTGGCAATATATAGGGCATCATGGGCAATACCTACAAATTCTTCGGGATCTATATTGTGGGAAGATGAGGCTGGCTTTAATACTTTTGAAATCTCAAGCCTCAAATCCTTATCCTGGCTCATCTCTCTTGAAAATACTGCTGCAGCTATTGTGGGTATTGGCACCAGAAGCTCAAGTGCGCTTGCTACTGTCCAGGTGCCGGTTCCCTTCATCCTGGTAATATCAGCGGTCCTATCTACAAGGTAGCTTCCAGAATCCTTTTCGATCTCCCTCATGCCTTGGCTCGTTATCTCTATAAGATAAGAGGATAATATGTCTGAGGGTTTGTTCCAGCCGGCCATTATATCTGCTATTTGTTCTGCACTATGGCCAAGGGCATTCTTTAGCACCCAGACACATTCGCCTATTAGCTGCATATCCCCATATTCAATCCCGTTATGTATCATCTTTACAAAGTGTCCTGCTCCATCAGGACCAATATATGATACACAGGGGGTTCCGTCTTCTGCCCTGGCAGAAATATCGAAGAATATACTTTCTACCATATCATATGCCTGTTTCTTACCCCCGGGCATAATGGCAGGGCCAAGGAGAGCTCCTTCCTCTCCGCCGGAAACTCCTGTTCCTATGTATAGAATATTTTTTTCAGAGAGATATCTTTCCCTTCTAATAGTATCCTTATAAAATGAATTGCCCCCATCTATTATCAGGTCCCCAGGCTCCAGAAGTGGGAGGAGGTCTTCAATGTTACTATCTACAGGGTTGCCGGCTTTTACCATAAGTATGATTTTTCTTGGCCTTTCAAGAAGACTCACAAATTCTTTTAATGAATATGCGGATTCTATATTTTTTCCTTTTGCTTTGTCCTGAATAAAATTCTTTGTGCGGCTTTCTGTCCTGTTATATACCGCAACCGAATAACCTCTTGATTCAATATTCAGTACAAGGTTTTGTCCCATAACAGCAAGGCCGATAAGGCCTATGTCTTTTTTTTCCATCTGTCTTTTCCTTTCAGTTTACATAATTGTTTATATAGGTCTAATTGAAAAATGGATAACTTTATACTCCCGAGTATGCACTAAAGCCGCCGTCTATCGGTATAACTGTTCCTGTAACAAATCTGGAAGCATCTGATGCAAGCCATATGCAAGCTCCAGTAAGGTCTTCGGGCTCTCCGAACTCTGCCATGGGAGTGTGTGCTATTATTGACCTGCCTCTTTCAGTAAGTTTTTCATCCTTATCAAAGAGCAGGTAATGGTTCTGGCTGGTTAGAAAAAAGCCCGGAGCTATTGCATTGACACGCAGTTTTTTATTGTACTGCTGGGCGAAATGTACTGCAAGCCACTTTGTAAAGTTTGAAACTGCTGCTTTTGCAGCAGAATAGACCGGAATTCTAGTAAGGGGTCTTAATGCATTCATTGAGGAAATGTTTATAATTGAGCCTCCGCTGCTATTATTGGCCATATCCTTTCCGAATACCTGTGCTGGAAGTATGGCTCCGCCGAATAGATTTAAGGCTATTACCTTTTGAATGGCATCAAGGGGCAGGTCAAAGAAAGAGAGCTCCTCTGAGGTCGTGGCCTCCTTTAGGTTTCCCCCGGCAGCATTTACCAGTATATCAACACTTCCAAAATCATCCAATATACTGTCTTTACAACTGGTTATTTTATCTTTATCCATTACATCTATATAGTAGCCTCTTGCATCTATTCCAATATCTGAAATATCTTTAGCTCTCTGGCTGTAGTTTACTATGTCGCATATTGCAACTTTAGCGCCTGCGCCAGCCAACCCTGATGCAATTGAGGAACCGAGGATGCCTGCTCCGCCTGTAATTACAGCTGTTTTTCCTTTTAAATCAAAAATATTTAGATTTCCCATTTTTATAGAATGTCTTAAATAGTATTATAAATCATTATAGATTTATTTCAGTTGTTTTTATATATTGAGACCAGCTCCAGGTGCCTGTCTATATTTTTAGCTACGTAATTGTAATAGAGAGGCTCGTTTTCAAATAATATTTTATAGATACTGTCACTAAAAATATAATTGCCATCTTTTTTTGCAGTTAGTATGGCTCCAAATGTTACATGCAGCATTTGGCGGCATTGCTTTAAATCAAGTAGGCTTTCAAGCTTATCTTTTTTAAATTTGCCTATATCAGGAATTGATGAAACCTCAGTCGATATATGATATGAAATTTTTTCTTCTTCATAACTTTTAACAGCGTAGTGATATATATCCATAAAAAGGTCCGGGCTTTTTACGGCTATTGTCCTTAGTGATTCAAGCCAGCTGGTCCCGGATGTTTTTATGTGGAAAAGGCCTTCAGTCTCTTCTGAAAAAATCTTATATATGGAAAACTTCTCGCTTCCCGAGTGAAGTGAAAGTTTGTATGGGCCAAGTTTTTTTGCAATACCTGCATGCATTTTTATCTCCAGGCTGAAATTAGCTATATCTCCCACGTAATCTACGGCCTTCTCCCACATTCCCGGATAACGAAGCGCAATATTATGGAAATTTACTTCATTTCTTTGAAGTTCAGTTGTTATAAATAAATGCGCAAGAGGCGATATTTCATCATCCACTTCATCCATGGAAACTTCAAAGTCAAAATTGTTTTTTTTATTCTGTATTATGAACTTATAGCATCTTACAACATGTTTTATTGCCTCAAAATAGGAAGCTGCTACAAATTTCAATGAATCCAGATCAAATTCCAGAACTTTTTTATTGATTGTGATTTTTTTGCCTAGATAGAACTTTTCAATTTCCTTTTTTTCTGGAATAGAGTTATATTTTTTACATATTTTATCTCTATCCTGACTGCCGGATAATACAAAATCTGAAGGGTCAATTGTAAACATTGTAAAACCGTTTCTAATCGCAGAATTCAGATCTCCTATTTCCTTAACGTGGTCTGCATCTGCCCCAAAGGGTTTCTTGCAGCCGGTTTCAAATAATCCCCAGGCAGTGTTGCTGATTACGTCTTGCCAGGAGTGCCCTGTTTTAATTAGTTCTCTTACAGACTGCTGGCATAGGTATGGAAAAATTTCTCTACTTTTAAAAGAGCTTATATGAGCCGGGGTAGCAATTCCCAGCCTGTCGCCAGTTCCAAAAGATGGCTTCAGACCGCAAAAAACCGGCTGCAGATGGGGGAAAATATTCTGCAGCAACTTAAGATTTTTAAAACCAGTATTTGCTCTTAATACAATTAAATCACTGCAATCTATTTTTATAGTTCCAATAGCTTTGCCTTCAAATTCCTTTAATGATTCCGATTGTCTGCCACTTACAATAACAAATAAGTATTTTTTACTTCTATCTTTTGCTAAAAGAAACCATCTTTTATTATCATTCATTACTGAATTTTTATAAGAGCGGTATTGCATTCCAAAGCCGGATGTAAATTCTTTTAATATATTTTTTGAATTTATCATATCTAGCTTTTTCCTTCTGCCAGAAATATCCACAAGTAGATACCCACGCACTGAAGTGCGTGGCACTTATTTAAATTCAAGCTTTGCTTGACCACCCACGCAAAAAAGTGCGTTGAACTCTGCCCTGGCTGGTTTTTAGAGTCAGGCAATAGGGCTCATTAAATCTAAACTTTAGATCTTTTCTAAACTTCCCTTTTATTTCTTTAGAATTCTTACACTTAGATTAAAATAGATTATATGCATCTGCTCAACTTTTTAAAGTTTTTTAATCTTTTCTTTTCAATAGTATAATCTATTTGTATTGGAATAAAGCACTACTATAAAATTGATTATTGCTAATCTTTCAAGTAAAAAATACGATTTTTGTTTTCTGATAAAATCTTTTTATTAAATTCTCCACCACCATCCACATTTTCCGCCATAAATATTGGTGGTGTAATTCCTCGTGCAAGTAATTCCTCCACAGTTGCAGCAACCATACATTGCAATACTACAGTGCTAGTGACTCCAGATGCTGGACAAAACTTTTGTTTCATGCCTTTTGCTTCCATGATAGCATCTCCAGCAATTGCCTTATTATCAAGTATAACATCTGCATATTCATACATATTTTTGCCATCAGGGTGTCTGGGCTTCACGGATTTACTATAATCAAGCCCAGTAACAGCAATCACTTTAATCATGCGCTCTTTAGCAATCTTTGCAAATTCAATAGGAATGGCATTCCTTCCTGAAACAGATACGACAATTAACACATCACCTTTTCTAATTGGAGCACAATCTAGAGCAATTTCTGCATAACCCTGCAATCTCTCTAGCTTGCTTGTTAATCCAAAAGGATGTGCATGTAAGGCTTCCAACCCAGGGATAAAAATTGCATTAATTACTGCAAGCCCTCCTGCCCGTTGATAGATATCTTGCATTGTAGTTGCCGAATGAGTGCAGCCATAAGCAAAAATTCGCCCATTCCCTTCAATCGCATCTGCTAATATTTTTGCAGCAGCATTAAAATTATTTTCCTCTTCTGAAGAGATTCGATTTAAAAGATCGATAATTTTTCCTATATACATTTTTGTAAAACTGGACATAATAAAATCTCCTTTCTTGTATTATTTTGAAAATACTTCTTTACCAAGAACAAATGTCTTTTCCACAATCAAATCATCATCAAGTATGGTAACGTCTGCGTCAGCTCCAGGTTTTAATACCCCACGTCGCTCACTCCACCCCATTGCTTCTGCCGGTACTAATGTTGCCATCGGAAGTACTTCATTCAAAGACATACCTGTAAATTTGATCATATTTTTTATAGCCTGATCAAGCATTAATGTACTTCCAGATAATCCCCCTTCTGAAGTACGGGCAATCCCATCTTTGACTGTAAATTTCTGTCCAAAATAATCATAGTTTCCATCACATAATCCTGCGCCTCGGATACTATCTGTAATCAAGATAATTCTAGATACACCTTTTGCCATAACAGCAAGCTTAACCATTGCTGGATGCACATGAATACCATCTGCTATAATCTGAGCAAAGATTCGATTATCTGTTAAAATTGCTCCCACGGTTCCAGGATTTCTATGGTGAACCCCTAACATACCATTATAAAGGTGAGTAGCTTGTTTGAGGCCATGATTAGCAGCCTCAACTACTTGTTCATAACTTGCACCACTATGACCTATTGCAAATTCCACATTTTTTTCTACACCTAAGTCAATTAATTCGAGAGCTTTTTCGATCTCCGGCGCAATTGTAATTAATTTTACTGCTTCAATTCCTAGCCATTTTTTATATTCAGCTTCATCAGGTTTTCTAATTAAATCTTTTTGTTGTGCTCCCTTATGCTCAACATTCAAATATGGCCCTTCAATATGAATACCTAGATGTCTCGCACCATCTTCAGGCTGTGGGCAAGTTACAACATTTTCTATAGCTTTCATTATCAATTCGGGTGTGAAAGTCCCTACTGTTGGTAAATAGGATGTTACACCATGTGTCGCAAAAAACCTCCCAATTGTATGTATAGCATCCCAGGTACCATCTACAGTGTCTTTACCAAAAGTTCCATGAGTATGGACATCGATAAAACCTGGAACAATCATCATACCAGTAACATCTATTACTTTATCCTTACTTCCAGGTTTATAGCTATTCGGAATAATATCACAAATAATCTTGTCTTCGATTACTAATGTTTTATATAATGCTTTTTTATCTGGTAAAAAGACTTTTCCACCCTTAATATATAAACTCAATTAAGTCACCTCCTTTTCAACTTACTGAGTGAATCTAAACTGCTTTATGTATTCTTCACCATATAAATCCGCTAAATACTTGAGACCAGTTCCCATAGGCCCTGCCATTTCAACTGGGCCACCAAGAGCTTCAAATACATGACCAGAGATATATTCTGAAGCATCTGATGCCATAAAAACAATTATGGGCTTTAGATCATCAAATTTTCCCAATCTTCCTAGCGGAATCTTACTACACATATGTTTTACCCATTTCTTATTTTTATGAAGAGATTCACCCATTGGAGTTGGAAACCTGCCAGGACATAATGCATTCACCCGAATGCCCAGGTGTCCCCATTCACATGCAAGTGCCTTTGTAAAATGGATGACTGCAGCTTTGCTTGAATAGTAAGGGCTGTTAGGCACTAGATCGACTACTTCCCCATAACCGGAAGATATATTAATAATATTTCCTTTTACTTTTTTTTCTATCATATGCTTTCCTACCATTTTAGAACACAAGAAGGTACTGGTAAGATTCACTTTTAACACTCGTTCCCATTCTTCAAGGCTTAACTCAATAGTAGGTTTGCTATTGACTATTCCCACATTGTTTACAAGAACGTCGATTCGGCCAAAATGATCCTCTGTTTTTGCAACCATATTTATGACGTCCTCTTCAGATGTTACATCTGCTTTTAGAGGTAGAACATCTCTTCCTGTTTTTGCAGAAATGGTCTCAGCAACTTCTTGCAGTTTAGAAACTTGTTTATCTGTCACAATCACTAAATCTGCACCAGCTTCTGCGAGCGCTTCACTGAAAACAATACCTAGTCCCTGTGAGGCCCCAGTAACTATGCATACCTTCTTATCAAGTTTAAATTTTTCGAATAGCATTACATTCCTCTCCTATAGATTTACCATACCAAAACTCTACATTCGTAAATTTAAGAATACTTCCTATATTCATTAAACGCTTCCCACATAGCCATAATGTTCTCTGGTGGTACATCAGCTTGAATATTATGTATCGCGGCAAATATGAAACCCCCTCCAGATGCCAAATCCTCAATTCTTCTCTTTACTTCTTCTCTCACCTCTTGAGGTGTACCACGGGGCAATATGTGTTGAGTATCAACACCACCTCCCCAAAATGTTAAATCCTTACCGAATTCTTTTTTTAACTGTTTTGTATCCATTCCAGCTGCACTTACTTGTACTGGATGCAATGAGTCAACTCCTATCTCTATTAAGTCAGGTATAAGCTCTTTAATTGCTCCACAAGAATGGAAATTTATAAAAATGGGTTTTTTCGCATTCTTACGAATGAAACAAAATAGTTCACGGTGAAGAGGTTTAAGCATACTTCGATATAGTTTAGGGCTTATTATCAGACTCTCTTGTGTAGCCATGTCGTCTCCTTCTGAAACTATATCTACTAGATTACCCATTTCTTTAAGCATAAGATTCCAATACTGCAATTTATATGTTAAAATTTTATCCAATAATCTTTTTGCTAAGCTCGGTTCGGAAACCATGTCAATCATAAAATCCTCATGCCCTCTTATTCCAAAAGCATGTTCAAGTATACCTCCATCAGGTCCTGCCAATACCACTGCCAGCCCTCTTTCCCGATAAATTTTTGCTTTTCTTTTAAAAAAATCAATTTCTTCGTGACTGGGCAAATTGGGTATATTTAGTGTATCCACTTCTTTAGGATCTATCCTACCAGACAAAGGACGCTGTCTAACATCATAATATAGCCCATTAATCTTAGGCATGACCCATTTAATCCCCCAATCACCAGTGAAAAAAGAGTATTTCTCATCTTCTTTTAACTCACTTTGTATTTTTGCTGAACCGAATACAGAAAAATCCAGTCCTCGTAAATCAACTTTTAGACGCTGTAAAATGTCTTCGTCTATTAATGCTGTTTGGAATATAACATCTCCTAGCTCTATTTCTCTAACATCTCTCCACTGCTTTAATAAGTTACGATAAGCAATTATATGCATACCTGTGTTTGGAGCTCCTCCTATATCAAAAGGTATTTTGTCAGGCTCACTATGTTGCAGTGTTGCTAGCACTCTCTCTCGATTATTCATTTTTCCCCTCTTATGAAATTACTAAAAAAAGATATTGTCCCATATCACTATTACCAACATCGACATTCTCACTGCTAGAAATATATGCTACTTTACTTAAAATGACACCTATCGTTAGGCTAGGCAGCAGTATTATTTAAAGTAAAATAATTTATAAATCTACATCCATGGAAGGTTCTGGAGTTTATCAAGTACATTTGTATATAAGCTAAAAATTTTTTTATATTTTTTTTGAATGATTTTATCAGGTTTTACTTTATCTTTTATTTTGACACATTTTTTTACAGCATCTTCAAAATCCTTATAGAGGCCTATTCCGATTCCTCCTAATAATCCAGCTCCAAATGATGGATCCTCAAAAGCAGGGAGTTCTACTTCCATACCTAAAACATTTGTTATAATCTCCCTCCAGAGAATGCTCTTCATACCTCCCCCCACCGCTCTTATAGATTTGATTTCTGGATTTATTTCTTCAAATGTTTTAAAACATTCCTTAATTGAAAATGAAATGCCCTCTAGGACAGCTCTGTTGAAATGCTCTTTTGTGTGTCCGTGATTTATACCAACAAAATCTCCTCTCAACTTTAACCCTTCACGTGGCGTATGTTCCCCTGCTAGGTAAGGATGGAAAATAAGTCCTTGTGATCCCACAGGGATTTTTTTAGCTTTTGCGTCAAAGATTTCATTTGTAATAACAGGACCCTCTTTAAAAAAAGTTTGCTGGAACCACTCCAGTGCAAGACCAGCAGGTGTGGCTAAATGTATCATCCACCGATCAGGCATAGAGTGCACTATAATATAGTATCGATTTGATTGATTTGAAGGCAATTTGTCTATTACCATGAACAAAGCACCACAAGTACCAAGCCGAATTAAACACTGGTTTGGATATATTACTCCAGCTGTAAGATTGTCAGATGCTGCATCTGAGCAACCAGCAATTATCGGGATTCCTTCCTGGAGTCCTATCTCTATTGCTGTTTTCTTTGACAATCGACCAACAACTTCTGTTGGTGAAACAGCTTCCGGAAGTTTTTTCTTGCTTATGCCTGCAACTTCACAGATTTCATCCGACCAAGAAAGTTCTTTTACATTGAATAATTGAGTAGCTGATGCATCTGACCAGTCAGTAACAAATGAATTATTAAGTTTAAACCTAATGAAATCCTTAGGTAAAAGGATTTTCCAAGTTTCTTTCCAAATATCAGGTTGGTTTTCCTTTACCCAAAGAATTTTACTAAGTAGTGCTGTAGAAGTAATTGGACCATTTAGCACACTATCATTTTTGAGATTTTCTTTTAACCACTTAACTTGTGCAGTGCTTCTTTGATCCATCCAGATAATTGTTGATCTAAGTACTTTACCCTTATCGTCAAGAAAAACCGGGCTGTTCATCATCCCGTCTATACCGATTGAAACTATGTCTTTCTTTTGCAGATTTTTCTTTTCAAAAATACAGTTTACCGTATACTTAAAAGCTTCGTACCAATCTTGCGGGTTTTGTTCAGCCCATCCTGTTTTAGGATAATAAGTCCTATATCTTTTAAAGGAGCTAGCAATAACATTCCCGTTATGGCTAAGAACTGTGACTTTACAACTGCTAGTACCTATATCAACACCAAGCATATATTTAGGCATTTATTTCACCCATTACGGCTCTTGTGAGTTCCTCCATTGATGTAGCATCTTTCTCGATGTCTTTTACTTTTTCTCCATTCTCCAAAACCAAGAATCTATCGGCTATATCATATACCTGTTGAAGGCTGTGCGTGATAAAAATCACTGAAATATTTGCTTCTTTGAATTCCATCACTAAATCTAAGACCCTATGTACTTCTTTGACCGATAAAGCTGTTGTAGGTTCATCTAGAAGAACAAGTTTAGCCTTAAAATACATAGCCCTTCCTATTGCTACACCCTGTCTTTGACCTCCGGAAAGGTTACTGACCAGATAGTCGGGAGAATTAATGTATAGTCCTATCTTTTTCAATACATCTATACATTCAGCCATTTTTCTTTTGTTTAGGAATCCTGTATGCCCTACAGGTTCCCTTCCCATATAAAAGTTTCTCGCCAAGCTCATAGAATCTACTAACGCTCGTTCTTGATAAACTGTTTCAATCCCTAGTGCTCTAGCATCAGCAGGAGAAGTTATCTTCACTTTTTCTCCTTCTATAAAGATTTCTCCTTTGTCTTGATGGTGGTATCCTGACAGAACTTTTAATAGTGATGATTTCCCGGCACCATTATCACCTATCAGCCCTAAAATTTCACCTCTATTGATTGTAAAACTAACACCATTTACCGCATGAATTTTTCCATACCATTTATGAATATCAGTTGCCTTCATTAGGAGTAGTTTTTCCATTATTTTCTCCTTTGTCCAATGACATTATTTAAGATTACAACCACAATAATAACTCCTCCTAAAACAACATTGTACATATATGCACCAATCCCAGACATAATAAGACCATATTCTACAAGTACAATAACTATAGTCCCTAATACAGCTCCTATAATGGTTCCCATGCCACCTGTAAGCAGAGTTCCTCCTATTACTGCAGCAGCAATAGCCAATAACGCTATTTGATCTCCCTGGAGAGAATGGAAACTCCTGACTCGGGTAACTCGCATGACCCCGGTCAAAGCAGAAAGCATTCCTGCTATCATAAAGCAGATTATTTTTATCTTATCAGTATTTATTCCCATTGCTCTTGCTGTTTCCTTATTGCCACCTACCGCAAAGACATGATTACCAAATTTATGATAATTGAGAATTAACGCAATAATTATGGTTATAATTACAAGCCAGATGAGAGGGACAGGGATTACCCCCAGCACTCCTGTAAGAAATTTATAAAAAGCAGGGTGCGTTTCAAATACCCTGAAACCTATTGGTACTCCCTCCGTAATAACATATATAAGCCCCCTAAAACCAATCATTGTTGCCAATGTTACAATGAAGGATGGAAGCTTAAATTTAACTGTGATAAAACCGTTAAAACCTCCCAAAGTTATACCAACAATTAAAGCAATTACTAATACCAGAAATGGATTTAGACCAAGTTGATATAACTTAGCTGCTACTAGAGCACCCATAGCCGATATTGAACCAACAGACAGGTCAAATTCTCCAGATATCATTAGCATTGTAACACCAATAACTGCTAAGCCTAATTCGGAAACTGCAACAAATATTATCTTTAAAGCCTCTATGGAAAACATAATACCCTTAGTAGTAAAGAAAAATACAATAAATAAGGCTATTGTTAGCACGAAAATTATTATTTCCCTGATTGCACCAATTCTACTAAATAAATTCTTATTTTTGATATTTACTACTTTTGGGTAATTTCTTTCATTCATCCTACCACCTTTCAGGAGTAATTCATTAACTCTCAACCCTATTCCATAACTTACTCAAATAAATATATCAATAAACATAATTTTAAAAAAATATGACAAGGAGTAGAATTTCTACTCCTTGTCATTATCAAGACCTAAAGGAATTTACTTTATTCCCTGGTCTACCCAATATAGAAAATCTTCAATATTGGTTGAGTCTACCATTACTGTAGCAATTGGTAGATCTCCAACGACAAAATCATATTTCGCTCTTAAATAGAGTGCTATGGCTGGATAAAATCCATAGTTGAAAACTTCGTCTACATTACTAGCGCCATATTCAGCTTGTATTCCGGTAACTACTTCAGGCGCAAGATCGAAGCCACACCACTTCACCTCTCCTGGTTCATATCCTAATTCCTGCAAAACCATGACAGTGGCAGGGCTGGACAAGCTACCCATGCCTAATAAGGCATTTGTATCAGGATTAGCTAACATGTATGATTTAACTTTGTCTATAGCTTCTCCGAGATCTATACCCACTTCATAAATTTCTGAAGCAGTATATGTAATCCCTGCGTCATCTAGTGCTTTAAGGATACCTGAACTTCTCATTTGCGAATATGGTGCATTAAATTCTGCCATGAATGCTACCTTTACATCACTTGTTAATTGTGAAGCTTTTAATTGCTCAGCCAACCATACACCAGATGTATATCCCTGTTCTACAAGATCAAATCCTACAAAAGTAACCTTATCTGGGCCATATACAGTATCTTTTGAGCTAACTAAAGCAACTGCTATTCCCTTCTCAACTGCCGCCTCGATAGAAGGATGAAGAGCTTCTGCATCAAGACTATTGAATACAAAAATACCATCGACATTTGCTGCAATTGCTACATTAGTGTAATCTATCATCTTTGCAACGTCAGCATAAGCGAATTGTTCTTCTGATTTTACACCTAATTTTTCGCATGCTTCTTTCCACCCTACGCTTATTTTTGAAATGAAGGGGTCAGCTGGATCACTGGCATTAATATGCGTAAATGTTAATGCTTCTTCTGCTGCTACTTCCTCCTCTACTGCTTCTTCCTCTGCTGGAGCTTCTTCTACTGCTTCCTCTTCCTCTACTGCTTCCTCTTCAGCCACTTCTTCTTTCTTACATCCTGCAAGTGAAAAAGTTGCTACCATAGATACAGCCAGTATCATTATTAACAACCACAATAATGACTTTTTCATTTCTTTTACACTCTCCTTTGAAATTTTTTACTTATTAAGTAAATTTTAATTAAATCTTTTCTGAGATTTGTTCCATTTAAACAAGCCTCATTTATTATAATCTACATAAGCATAACCTTCCCTTCTTTTTTATAATTCCTAATAATTTTATTATAATCTACATAAATATAACCCTCCCTTCTTTTTTAAAATTCCTAATAATAGTGTCCGGCTAACAGTAGATTCAGAAAGATTTAATAGTTTTGCTATATCCTCAAATTTTACTTTTTTTATTGCTAATTGTTTTAAAAAAAATTTGACAATATTTATTTTAAGAATTTATATTATGATTATAACGCAAACGATTTAAATTTTCTAGAGATTTAAAAATATTTCACGCCTTGTTCTTTCTTCTCTCTTAATGTTATACTTTTCATTTAATATGATATACCTTAATATTTCGTATTATTTTGAAAAAGTATAGTATTTCTTAAATGCGAAATTGCTTTTTTATAATAAAGTAAGGAGTTTTTATGAGAAATGGTTTACTAAAAGAGATGAAAATCGATAAATTAAAAATAAAGATATATAAAACAAATAAAGAAATGGGTGAAGCTGCAGCAGAAGAAGCAGCTAATGCTATAAAAACCGCTATTAATAGCAGGAAGATAGCCAATGTAATGCTGGCAACAGGTAATTCACAACTCAGCTTTCTTAAAAAATTAAGAGAAATTAAAGATATATATTGGCCAGCAGTAAATATTTTTCATTTAGATGAATATCTTAATTTACCATTTGAACACCCGGCAAGTTTTTCTTTCTTTTTAAATAAGAATTTTCTCTGTTATGCAAATGTATGTGCATTTTTCCCTGTTCCTGGTCATTCACAAGATGCAGAAATTGCCTGCAGGGGTTATGAATATTTACTTAAAGCTCACCCTATAGATGTTTGCTGCGCTGGAATCGGTGAAAATGGGCATCTTGCTTTTAATGAACCGACGGTTGCAAATTTTAAAGACCCTGTTTGGGTAAAAGTTGTAAAATTAGAAGAAAAAAGCCGTCATCAACAGATTAATGAGGGGCATTTTAAATCATTAAAAGATGTACCTACTCATGCTATATCTGTCACGATCCCTGGCTTGCTGTCAGCAAAGAAAATATTATGTATTGTCCCTGAAAAAAGAAAGGCAAGAGCTGTATATTCAACTCTAAATGAAACAATAGATCCTGCCTTTCCGGCTTCAATTCTTCGAAAAACAGAATACGCCAGATTATTTTTAGACAAAGATTCGGCTTCCGAAATAATAATTAGTCAAAAGTAATAAGTAATTATCATTTCAATATTTTTGTTACTTTTAGATTATTATTTTTCCAAAGAAAAATTACTAAAGGTCCTTTCCTGCCTGGATAAATCATCATTTTATCTTCAATACCAAAATAACGGGCAGGATTTATAGAAGCCATTATCAGTGCATCTTCTATACTGAAATTGCAATATTTTACAATATACTCTACATCCTGGTTCAAAGTCTTTGCTGCTCCGCATAACATATCCTTATCTTTTATCCACAAACCTTCGTCTTTAAGGACTACTTTCATTTTATTTGATTCTGATATATACTCTCCTTCTGGCAACCCGGAAAGATAAAATAAATCTGATATAAGGATCGATCTATTAATGCCTTTTGCTTTTATTGCAACTCTCAAAGTATAATATGGAACATGATGTCCATCTGCAATAAAACTGGCCCACATTTCATCTATTGACAACTGAGACCATATTACATTATGCTGCCTATGTATTAAAGGAGTACACCCATTAATTAAATGTGAGGCTAGATCTGCTCCCGAAGCCACGGCTTCTAGAATCAATTCATGATTTGCAGCATGATGAGCTAAGCCAACTTTTACCCCCTCATTTCGCAGTTTTTTTATGAAATTAATAGCACCATTTCTTTCAGGTGCTAAAGAAAAGAGCCTTATATTGCCTCCAGCCGCCTCTTGCCAGTAATCAAATTCTTTAATAACTGGGTCCTTTATGTATTTTGGAGAATGTACACCTCTATAGCCTTCTAAACTTGATATATAGTGTCCCTCCATGTGAATACCAAAAATACCCTGTGCTATTTTTTGCTCAATTATTTTACTTAAAATTTTTAAGTTTTTCGCCACTATTTCAGATTTTTGAGTGCAAATTGTTGGACACCAAAATAAAACTCCTCTTTTTTCAAGTTCTTTGTCAATTTCTAAAACTTTTTTAATACTTAAACCATCTGAAGACAAAAAATGTCCGATCATCCCATTGACTTGTATATCAAATAATCCTGCAGTAAGCCAACTAATATCATTGTCTGATACATTACCAGCCTTAACTGGTTTAAGTAGTTTTATTATTCCATCTTCATATATTAACCTGAATATTCCAGTTCTTCCTGGAATGCGGCATAAACATTCATATTCCATAAGCAAATACCTGTGATCATAAAAATAGGTTTCATTCTATTCAATAATTAATAAAAATATTATATTTAGAATTTTAATTCTTAAGATATTTTCTTGATATTTCCGCTCCTACAACATAAGGAAGATTTGGACTTTTAATCATTTGGTATACTTTTACTTTGAATTCAGGACTGCAAGAAATCATTATATAAGCATCCTTTGCTCCTACTCCATATTCTTCAACCATCCAACTCATAAGATTGGTTATAGCTCTATGTACAGCATCCTCTAAAGGCTTATCTGCAAATAATTGAATAATTGATTCTTCTCTTTCTATTCTCGCATATGGAATTTTTTTATTCTTTATTACTTTACAACTCAATGAAACTTCTGCTTTGACCTCATTAGCAGAGCAGGTCCACTCTGTATCTCCCTGACTGGCATGAACATCCCCTAAGAAAAGCAAAGCTCCATCATGAAAGCAATTTAAATAAAGCTTACTTCCTTCTTTAATATCTTTACAATCCCAATTTCCGCAACAGGGTGTTTGACCATTTAAGGTACCATGAATTTCATATTCTGTAGCTACTCCAATTGTTCCGATCATCGGTTCTAGATCCCATGAGATATATTCATTATAAATTACCTTTCCATTTCTTGTTGTACCGCTGGGCCCAGGAATATTTTTTAAAACTTTTATATAAGCCTCTCCAAGTTCTGGCCATTTTTTATTATGACAAAGAGGCCCTGCGTCTGGATCTATGGCTGAAAAACCGATCTCAGCCGGGATTATTTTTTCAATACTAACTTCTAAAAGATCACCCTTACTGGCACCATTAATATATATAGGACCACTAACAGGATTAAATTTTGGAGGATCATATTTCGTAAAATGCTTAAGATTTTCAATTAGTGGATCTTTATCTGATTTGATAAGTCCCGAAAGGTTATCTTCTGTTTCAACTATGAAACTTTCTCCTTCTTCTACTGTGAGTACCGGTTTTTTATTATAATCAAACAGATGACCAAGCTCACTATTCCTTGAAAGACGCTTTGTCATAAAAACTCTCCCTTAATAATATATCTTATTATTTTTTTAATTTTATATAATCAAATAGAATGATTTATTCAACAATATTAAATTTTTCCTAACACATTAAAAAAAGTGGTCTTGGACATATCTCTACTCTTAAAATAAAAAAAATTATAATTTTTATTTCACAATAGATGTTTTATTCTTTTCGAATATTCTTCAAAATATTTCCGGTTAGCCTCGTCTCCGCCTGGCATATTTGCACTCTTCCAAATTGGCGGCTTTTTGCCCAATTCTAATATCTTCTTTACTGTCTCTATCACTAACAGTTGTATTACAAATGAATTACAAATAGTAGAAACTGGAGCAACTTTCTGATCGGCCCCTTCCAGTTCTATAATTGCATCCCCTATGGGTTGATAATTATTTATAAAAACATCGACTAAATCATGTAAATTTTTATTACTGGGGTGTCTGGATGGATGATCTTTTGGAACCAAAGATGCAAAAGAAGTCGAAGTTATACCTATAGTTTTCATCTTTCTTTTTTTTGCTTCCAGCGCAACATCTATAGTCATGGTATTTATACCACAGGCATTTATAATAATTATTACTTCATCAGCAGTTTTACCAATATTGTATGCGTCCATTACCTTCACTCCATAACCTGGGGTCCTTTCAATTATAGTGGTCCTTCTTGCTCCATGGATTAAATTTACTCCTGCGTCTAATATTGCATTAATTGGGACTAATCCTCCTGCTCTCCAAAACATTTCTTCGGCTCCCATATTAGAATGTCCTCCGGTTCCAATTGCATGTATTATCTTATCCTTAATTATGTTTCTGGCCATTATATCTGCAGCTTTTTTTATATTTTGTTCTTCTCTTTCTATTTTTGCAAAAATATCTACTATGGTATCTTTAAAAAAAGTAAATTCCTTATTCATGATAAATAACACCTTTCTATCTTTTTGATTTTAAAAGTTTTTCTAACTTAACAATCATGTATACCCTGTAGTTTCATAGTTTTTAAAAACTAAAAACTATTCAACTAGCATATACTATATTAATTGAACATCCCATTTGCGATAAAACCAAGTAATACACTTAGTCAATCTTCTCTTTAATTATTTGATCTGATTTCCATTCATCAACCTTAATCTATAAAACATAGAAAGTTCTCTTTTTTTATTAGAATTAATTCTAACAAATTTTTCACCTATTGCCAAGATTTGATAGAATTTGCAGCAATTTAAGATCAATTCTTTTTGATAAACACGGCATTTATCCCAACTTCTTTCGCTCTTTCCTATGCAGTATTGCGACACTTGTAGGCATCAAAAAAATCATTTCTTCTAATTTCACTATTCCACTTTTTTCCAGTGGTAACCTGCCCCGGCCATTCATCAACACAAATATTACAATCGCCACATTTTGAACTGATAATGGATTCTTGCAATAATTCAAAATCCAAATTGGTTAAAATAGAAGTAAGCCTGATGGCCGATCCATATTGTTCGGAGATAAATAACGCTGTTTTACCAATCCATCCCAGCCCAGCTCTGGTAGCTACTGTTTTATGAGGAAGTGGTGTAGATAAGTCAGCATATTGTTTTATATCAATGGTAGGTTTTAATTCTATCGCTTTATAACCATTTTGCTTTAAATAATTGGCTGCTATTTTCCCTAATTTACTTAATAAAATATTTGCTCTTTTGTATTCGCTGTAATATTCAAGAGTCGGACCATCTATTATTTTATTAATAATTTCTGGATTTAATGTTACTGCTATAGATATTCCGGCTTTTATATCTTTACCAAATGAATAAAAGATTTTATCTAAACCAGCAAAACCCACTGCTGCTGCCCCGTTATCAAGAAGTATATCTTTTTTTCTTTACTAAGATTTATTGTATTGAAATTCTTCATTTAATTTTGAGGCTATTTTTACCTTTAACAAAATTACAATATTATTTTATTAAGATGAATAAAACTCATGTTTATACAGCTAATCTAAATATATTTTTAGGATTTTCATAAAACAACATCCTGGCCACCTTCATTGCATTATCCATATCGAATAGTCCTTCCATTACTTTCATAGAAAGTGCCTTTGCCACATTCTGCTGGGCAAGTTTAAGATGACCATATACTCCATCCACAAACAGATAATCCCCGCCAAAAGCAGATATCTTGTTTAAAGGAACTGTACAAAACCATTCCAGAAGAGAATTTACTGATGCATTGGGGGAAACAATATGAGCCCAACACATATCAATAAATACATTAGCAAAATTCTTTGCCAGAACTGTAAGCTCATTCTGGTATGGATAGCTTATATGGAATAAATCAAAAGTCACTTCAGGATATTCCAAGAATAGATTAGACAGCAGTTCAGGATTCGAGTTTGACAACTTATTTCCGCACCCTTCCTGTATACCAGTATGTATTTGAACTATCAGGTTCTTCCGGTTTGCAATATCCAGGATAAAATGAAACATATAATCCTGGAAAGCTTTACCTGCGGGAGCAGGTCTTTCGTCCCAGTCAGGCATATGTTTTGTGCTGAATATATTATTAAACTCCTCTTCTGCAAGGGATCTGGGCACTCGATCATATTTTAAAGTCCTTAAGTACGCTAAATGATTCTTTAAAGCAACTGACCCCATAGAGTAAGCTTTTTCAATAATATTTTCGGTTGCTTCAAGCCACCTGGTAAAGGAAGTGATCCCTATGCCTGATTGTTTTTCTATTTTCTGTATGTGGGACCATAATTTCGGAAATACAAGGTACTCTATCCTATAAACTGGACTGAAAAATTCCCTGTCACAATGTATACTGCGTTCCTTAAGTGGATCATATTTTGTATCAAGTGTCTCCACATTCAATAAACTTGTTTTGATCTTACATTTATCTTTTAAAATCTTTTTGAAATGTCCTATTTTTAGAGTTTTTAAAAATTTATCATTGAGTTCTTCTATGCTGGAACCATCAATCTTTTCAATTCCATAAATGTCTTTAGCTACAATATCAAGAGCTCTCCCATAACCAGTATAACGAGATAATTCCCAGTAAGGTTCAACTAATCTCCATTTTTCCATTAATGGAATATCTTCTTCAATAATCCTTTTGTAGTTTTCCGTAAATAGACCCGCCGACATTAAATCCCTGTTAAAATAATGTCCAAGGTATTCCTTTAAGACATCGACATTGACATCCCGGTCTATTTCCTTACAGGGTAAGTGTTCATGTGTATCTATTATTTCAATTGTACTAATAAAATCCAAAATTTCTTTATAGAAATCATTCATTTTATCCCCTCATATAATTTTTCCAACTTGAAATCTTTTTACCTGCACTGTTAGTAACAATTAAATCTATTTCTTTAGTATGTCCAGGAGTGATAGTGACATTGTAACCTAGCCTAAAGAGCAAAGATGCAATATAATATTCTGTGGCTAAATTTGTATTTTGAGCATTGGCTTTAGGCATTTGATAATTTTTTAAAAATAAATATTAATAATTAATTATATTGTAGTAATTAAATTAAATAAATTTATAGTGTAAATTAAATCCCTATTATACCAAGACACCAGATTTTTGGAAGCATCTATTATTCCGTGATGAATAAATAGAAATTAATAGGCCCCTACTTTTAGCTGTCTTAGGAGGTTTACACAAAATTGAGGCTGTTGCCAAACTCCTGACAATATTATATAATAATAGTTAATTAACTATTATTAATATCCAGGAGTAAAAAATGGGTTATCCTGCAAAAATACAACAGATCACACGCAAAGATTTCAATCAATACTATATAAACTTTCCAAGAGCTATTGCTATGGCCATGAACTTTTCTAAAGGAAATCCTGTAGAATGGGAAATAATAGATAAGGATACTCTTATCCTAAAGAGAAAGAAGGTGGATAGTGCAG
>Ga0307379_10003526_pt1 | contig 22707 bp, 27 predicted proteins | sample UN2MG_FD_202237 | JGI IMG/M metagenome (GOLD analysis project Ga0307379, IMG submission 202237) | Soil microbial communities from Risofladan, Vaasa, Finland - UN-2 | ecosystem: Environmental > Terrestrial > Soil > Coastal area > Acid sulfate soil | place: Finland: Risofladan, Vaasa | collected... | reverse complement strand
CGTCAACAGCAAGCCCAACAGCTAGGACAACAGGTTGTCAGCCCTCCACAGCCAGTACCAGAAGCGGGTGCCGCAATGGGTGAACCTCCGGGCGGAGTTGCAGAGAAGGATATTCTTGCACAACAGCCTCCTGCTTCAAGAGAACAGGCTGTCAGCCAGTTTGCAGCAGGCACGGAAGAGTTTCAACCTACCCCGGCAGAGACTACACAATTTGGAAAGGGCGTGGCACAGCAATTTGCGCCTGCCGAAAAGTCCGTGAGTCAGTTTGAAAAAGATAAATTCCAACTGCAGAAAGATAAGTTTGCATGGGACAAGCAGAAGACTCGCATAGGCGCAAAGCCGCAACCGAAAGATTATGATAAAGTTCTCCAAACCACTATCGGAAATAAAAACAAAGCCTTCGGGTTGTCTGCGAGGTATGACTCTCTTATTAAGGCTACGAAACAAACTATTAAAAAGGCAGAGGGTGGAGTAATTGACCAATTATTAGCACAGAAATTAATAGAATTGGGATATGACGGGCCTATGGACGTGCCTTCTCTGGAAGAATCTCTTAACCAGATGGAACAAACGAAAATAACTGCCGACCAGGATGTTAAATTTTACGAGCAACAACTAAAAGAGATTGGCAAAACAGAGAGACCTACACAGTTGGGCACTTTTAAGGCTGCTACCGAAAAGGTTGAAGCACAACGTCAACTTCCCGATACTCTTACCAAGCTGGAAAAAATTCGCGGGTTTGCCTACTATGAACCGACAGAGCCTAAGATAAGTAAAACAGGTGAGATAAATATAAGTCACCCTGAAGTACAGGAAAAAATTATAGCTGCTCTCAATGCGGGAATGGATGTAGATGAAATAGCAAGACAGCTTCAGGCGTCTGCGGCTAAATTTATCGGGACACAGACAAGGACTCCGTAATGCCGAATTTTTTTGATGACTTGTTTTCTCCTACTTCTACCATAGAAACCACTCCTATAAAACTAGGTGAGATAGAGCCTACGGTTAAATCGTATAGTGACCAGTTTGGTGTTGATTTTAACCTGTCTTCAGCTTTAATTCAACAGGAATCAGGCGGAGACCCTTCGGCTTTATCAGGGGCAGGTGCTGTGGGTTTAATGCAGATAATGCCCGGAACGGCTAAAGCTATAGCTGAAGAATTGGGCGAGGAATATTCCGATGAAAAACTAAAGGACCCTGATACAAACATTCGTTGGGGTACTTATCATTTAAAAACATTATTAGATAAATTTGGTGGTGATGAGCTAAAGGCTCTTGCCGGATATCATGCAGGTGAAGGAGCGGTAAGAAAGGCAGAGGAGAAGGGACAGAGAATACCTGAAAGCTATGACGCCTATGCAGGAATAAGCACGAAAGATTATGTCAAAAGTATAATGAGCAAGAAGGGTACGCCTGTTGACTATAAAGACTTTCAGCCTGAGAATATATTTGAGGGATTGTTTGAAGGCCAACACATGACCGTTGTAGCACAACCAGAAACAATAGAACAACCCCGAGAAGATGTGCCGAGAGAAATTGAAGGCTTTGAGAAAACTCCCCCTATCACCGAGCAGTTAGCTGTAAAGCCTGAGCCTGCAGTAGTAGGAACGACAGGTGTTGAACCTCCTCCAACAGAACCTACATTTGAGGAAAGACTTGGGGCTACTGCAAAAGCAGTTCCTAAAGAGACCATTGCTCTAACGAGAGGACTTGTAGCTGAAGGGGTAGAAGCTATTATAGGTGTGCCTGCGGTTGTGAGTAAGCTTGTTTCTGGTATAGGGTCTGCGGTTGATGACTTTATCCAGACGGGAGACCCGGAAACTGCAGTTGAAGGTTTCAAGCAGGGTTTTCAGGGTGAGAGAGATGTTCTTGGTAAGTCTGCGAAATGGTGGGAAGAAAAAGGTGCTCAATGGGGTGAAGCTATAAAGGGAGAAGCTAAAACTAAGGGTGAGGAATTCCAACAGAAGATGGCAAGCGACATGCTCAATGCTTATTTCATACTCGCAGGTGGAACGGCAATATTAAAAGCTCTCCCCAAAACAGGTAACTTTGTCAAAACCACAGCACAGGGAATGGTTAATAAAGCAAAGCTATCATCTAAGGTTTTAAAGAACCTTAAACTCACTGAAGATGAATTACGGCTAGTCAAACAAGTTCATCAGGGTTTCGGTGGAAAAACAGTTAAGGATTTAACTCCCCGGACAAGGGCATTTTATAATTCTGTTCTTAAAGATGCTACAACTCTCAGAGCAAAAGCGTTAAGAACCGGAGAAATAAGAGATATCGTATCTCCGTGGGAAGCGCCTAAGTGGGGGAAAGTAAAGAAAGGTAAAGCACCATTACCGGAAAGAGTAGCACTGCCAACACCTGAAGCTCCACTTGTCGGAAAACCACCTGCGATAGTTGCAGAAAAAGTAGCACCTAGTAATGTTGATGATATGGTAGAGAATTTACTCGCTGAAGGTGGGATATATACCAAAGAAATGATACGCAAAGGCAGGGTGCCTGTATCTGAAAAAGTAATTACTCCCACTAAAGAGACGAAGTTTGTTTCCAAAGGCATAGCAAAAGTAGCGCCAAGACGAATACCTACCGAAGAGGAGCTTGCCAAACTGCCCCCACCTGGAAAGGAAGCTGAGCCCCAGCTCGCCGAGCGTAAAGTCACCCCGAAAGAGCTTGCGGAAACCTTAACAAAGATACCTACCCGTGAAGAGGCACAAGATAAAATTACAGACATAATAGGCATTAAAGAGAAGAGACTTTCGGAGTTAGATGAAGGTGCTAAATTTGCATCCGACGAAGAAAAGAAGTTGTATAATTTGGCTGAAAAATATTCAGCAGATTTAGAGCATTCAATAATAGAAAAGGATTTTAATGAAACAGAGCAAATTATCAAAGCGATTGAAGCGGAAAAAGAAAAAATATCCGCAAAACGAAAAGGGGCTGCAGTTAGCCCCACCGGAAAAAAGGCCCCCGTACAACCCGAAATAAAACCGGAGCCTGTCGCTACAAAGGTTTTACAAAAAAAAGAGCCGGTAACTAAAGAAATTTCCAAAATGAGTGAGAAGGAAATACGGAAAGAGCTTAGGTCCCTTGAACATCAGGAAGAACTTGTAGGAAGAGCCTTTGCAGAAAGTGAAGAAAAGGGAAACTATGGAATAGATTACGATGAGGCTGCATTCGCAACCGATTTAAGGACAGGTGAATTTTCAGAAAAAATAACAAAGACCGGGAAAAAGGGGAAACTAAAAGGCAAGACATATGAATCGCTGGTATTGGGTAAGGGCCTGTCAAAATTAGACTGGGATGTGTTAACGGGGAAAACAACCGGAAAAAGAAGCGCGGAATTAAACAAAAAACTAAACGAAATTGCCGCTGATTGGAATACAACAAAAGCAAATTTGGACGATGCCGTTGAAAGAGGTTTGGGTATTGATAGAGCGGATGAACCAATACAAAGAATATTGGACCAAAAAGATAATTGGAATGCTGATGACGTTGCTCGTGTATTACAAAAAGCTACGAGTAAATCAGAACTTGTAAAAATGAAAAGGGAGATAGAGTTAACAAGAGAAGCAAAAGGTGAGGAAGTTTATAAAGCGTTTGAGGAGTTAGGCAAAAAGAGAGAAGCTATCGAGAACCGGATACAAGAAATAAGTATGCTTACCAAAAGGGCTGATAGAGTAATAACCAACCTCACTCAAAGGTACAAGGGCATAGTTAAGTTTGAGAAAGACCTTCCCCCCGAAGACTTGAACGACCTCTCTATCTATGGCGCTACTGAAATAGCTAAAGGTGTAAATGACTATGCAGAATGGTCACAGAATATGGAGAAAAAATTTGGTTTTACTATAAGAAGACACTTGAAAAGTATTTGGGATAAAGCCAAACAAATTTTTAGTGATATAATAGACACATTGAAATCAGAAAGTGGTGCCGTGCGTTTTCCAGAAGGGAAGCCAAAACAACCAAAACCAAAAGTAAAAAAACCAAGACCCAAAAAAGCTTCCTTCGAGGTGTTTAAGCTTCCTACCATGGACTTGACGACTCCCAAACAGAAAGTTCCTGCAGCAGCGAAAAAGATACATGAAGAGTGGGTAAGCGGAAAACAGGTCATGCTTTTTGAGTCCGATAGAGCGATTAATAAAATACAACAGCAGCTCAAGGGAAAAGAGAAGGAGGTAATTCCTTTTCTGATTGAGAGAACCGGCATACCCACAAAGTTTGATCGTCCTGATCTTGAGAAGATTATTGCAGACCCCGCCAGAAGACAACGGCTGACAAAAGTTGCCGAACAATCAAAAAAACACATGAATGAAGTTTTCCAATACGTTAAGAAGCATCGTCCCGATATGTCACAATATGAAAAAGAAAATTACGTCACCCATATATGGGATATACCTAAGAATAAAGTCAAAGAAGCGGTCAACTGGTTTACTACCTATGACCCGTTTCTTAAAAAAAGATTTATCCAAACTCTTGAGGAAGGTATCAAGCGGGGGTATAAACCAAAGACCCTGGATATTACAGAAATAATGAAAATACACGACCAGTATCATATAAAGGTGACAGAAAATTTAAAGTTTGCCGAAGCGTTGAACAAATTGCAGAACAAGGCGGGTATGAAGGCTATCATGCGTGCCGACAAAGCACCTAATGACTGGATAACTTCTGACCACCCTGCTCTCAGACGTGTAGCTGCTATAGGAAAAACCAAAGTGGTTGTTCCGGTGAAGTCATTCCATACCACCATAAATGAAACAATATTTAAACTTAAAAATATAGAGGGCGGTGGAAAAATAGAGGTATCTCAACCGATTAAAAAGCTGGAACAGGTATTAAAGGACGCGCTGACGTCCAGGGGTATGACCGAGGGTGAAGCAAAAGCATATTTGAACAAGTTAAAAACTGTCTACACCGGCAAGAATGTTGGGGAAGGAAAGATAACTGAAACAGAGCAAAGAACGATCAACGAAGTTGTAAAAGAGGTGAAAGAAAAATACACGGTTGACGTTCCTATACTTATGAGATTACCGGTGAAATATCACCCTGACCTGGACCCTCTGATGAAGTCAGTCTTCGGCAAGAAAATTACCGCTACCCCGATACAGATTTACGAGGCGTTCAATGGTGTGCAGAAGCAGATGCAGTTGGGGTTTTCTCTGTTTCATCATCTTGCATTGGGTGAAACTGCGGTAGCAACCATCAGCCCCGTCCAGACTGCAAAAATATATCTCAATGCTAAGAAGCTATATAATGCTCTTGCAAAAGGCAGGTATGATATCTATGAAGAAAAGTTTGAGGCGGCAAAGGATGGCATACAACACGGACTTCAGATAGGAGCAATTACAGATGTTCATCGTGGCCTTATTGTTGATATACTCAAAGGATTGGAAACTCGATTAAATGAGGTTCATAAGGGGTTTGGCATTCCTGTGAAGGGGATTAGAAAAGGGAAAGAATTATGGGATAACGCATTGTGGGACTATCTTCATAATAACCTCAAGGTGTATGCGTATGAGAACCTAAAAACAAAGATGATAGCAAGCGCGAAAAATGCAACCGGAAAAGATATCACTGCTATTAAAAAAGAAGTGGCTCAGATGGTCAATGATACTTTTGGAGGACAGAACTGGGAGCGCATGATGACCAATCCACGCAACTTACAAATAGCACAATGGGGATTGCTGAGTCCTGACTGGACACTTTCTACGGTGAAGCAGGCGCTTGCACCAACAGGATTGGGGGCGGTAAGCAAAGAGTCCGCCAAATACAGGCGTAAGATGGGCAGGGCATTCTGGGCAAAGGCTTTTATCTATTTCGGCGTGGGCATTAATGCCCTTAACTTTGTTCTTTCTAAACGCGATGACGCAAAACAGAGAGGGGTTCCTTTTAGTGAAGGTAGGGGTGTGTTTTTGTGGCAGAATGACCCCGGGCACAAGACTCATTTGTTTGAAGGTAGATACGCTGATGGCTCAAAAAGATATAGAAGATGGGGAAAGCAGTTCAGAGAATTGCCAGAGTTGTTTTATGATCAGACAGCAGGGCAAGTATCGCCGGTGACAGCTACTCTTCGAAAGCTGGGAAGTAAGGCAGCGCCCAATCTACAATTGTTGTCCACCATATTTACCGGAAGCTCTCTGGGAGGGTTTAGAAACAAGGAACTCGCAGACAATAGCGGATGGTCGTGGGTGGGTGCTGCGACTAAAGAAATTATTAAAGCCCCGCTACCCTTTGCGTTCAAGAACACTATGAATGAGTCAAAGGAGTTTTCTTTTCTTGATCTCTCTATGCCTGCAAGCAAAGGTATGACCTATTACAAGACTAAAAAATTATTTAAGGTTGCCATTGTAAAACGCAATATGAAACACATGACAAATATATACAAGGCAGCCGTAGAGAACCAGCTTAATGCTGCCGATATCTGGAAAGATGCAATTACCGAATTAAAGAGAGAAGCCACAGCAGAGATATCCCGCAAGATGAGGGGAGGCAAGATTAAAGAACCAAAGAACATACAGGAACTCAAGGCTATGACAAGAGAAGAAAAGCGGGTGCTGGAGAACAAAGTTATGCTGGATAATTGGGAAATACTCATACTCTCTGCAGAAGAGAGATATCATAAATATTTAATTGAAAAGAACCTTGGAGAAGAGCCTTTTGTGAAGGAGAAAAAATGACAGATCCACAATTTATTAGTGCTTTAGCGGGAGGTTTTCTTATTCTAAGTGCCGGTACTCAGATAGGAGTGAGAATAATATGTGACCGACTACTCAACAACGGGGGGAAGGTCTGTCCCAAGCACTCCGGTATAGAGATTACCCTTGAGCAGCTTAAAGAAGCCCATAAAGAAGAAGCCATGGTAGAGATGATAGCAAAAGCACTGGAGAGGAATGGAAAATGAGTATAATTAGCTGGATAATAAGTCTCTTTGAAGGGAAAGCGCCTGAACACGAACTCAACTTAAACCACAATGGCTATGACCCACATAGCGAGTATATCATTTGGTATAAAAAGGAGCTGCGTAAGAAGCTTGACAAGAAAAAGATACCGTATAAAGAGTATTCCAAACAGTGTACCGCTATGAAAGCAGGGTTTAAATATAAAAACCTCTTTGATGTTCCTCTTGAGAAGTTCAATGACCAGACGTTAGTGAATAGTTGCATCACACAGAGAGAACCCAATACGAAAGTGTTTCCCGATGGCATAGTCAATTGCACGCTGAAGGACTGGATTTGCGACAACTGTATTATACCTCCGGGAATAACTTTGACGGGTAGAAGCACAAACCGACAGGTAATGGTGCAGAATGACGGAGAGTACTGGATAGTGGACAACGCTTTAAAGCCTGTTTCTCCGTTAAGCCCGAAGAGGTATGATGAGTACGGATTGAGTAAAGACCCGAAAGACCTCCCTGCACAGCCTTTAGCGGAAAGCATTATCGTGACGGCAGCGAGAGAGAAAACAGAACAGGATAGAAAAAATTACATAATTGATGTGGTAAATAACCCTCAGAAATTTCAGGAAATATTAGACAGCGATACGTTGATATAAGGAGTTTTACAAGTGGCAATTAATATTTACAAGCATGTTGATGCGGCTTCAGCAGGTGGTGGTGATGGTAGTACGTGGGCGTTGGCAGGTGCAAACGCAGCTTATACTGAAGCGGAGTTTGAAGTATTTATGGAAGGCGCGGTGGTGGCGGGAGACGTTATTTTTGTGAAAGATGGAATTTATACTCTTGATTCAACTATTGATTGGTCAGCGAGAAATGGCACAGCAGTAAGTCCTATATTGGTTTGCGGAGTGCGCGCCGCAACGGTTGCACTTGGGGCGGCTATCACCTACGCAGACTGGAGTAGAGACGCGGCTGACAGGCCGTTCTTTGATTGTGTAACATTCGCATTTAGATGTAGTCAATATAATCAAATACGTAATATGAGTTTTCAGGGAGAATATGCCTTTCCCGCTTATGGTGCTAATTATAATTTATGGGAAAATTGTAAATTTGAAAATGATAATCCTATATCGTCAAATGAATATGGATTGTACATAAGTTTGGGAAGTATAGTTATAAATTGTGAATTTGTATCAGCAAATGCAGGTGGTCTTTTTTTGGGTAGTACTGGATGCAAAGTGATTTATTGTTATTTCCATGATATGACAGACGCTGCAAATGGATTGGGTATGCGTACACACCAAAATACAATAATTGAATTTTGTATATTTGATAATTGTGAATTTGGAATATTAAGTGCGTCAAGTGATTACTGTTTAGTTAAAAATAATACCTTTTATGATTGTGGTATAGCATTGAGCGAAACAGATGGTATTATGTGGAGTTGTATAAATAATTTACTTGAGGCTTGCACAGTAGACGGCTTTAGATGGACTACACAGACTGATATGAATTTCTTCTGGAAAAATCACGGAGACGATGCACGAAACGTAGACATGTGGAACTTGGTTGATATTGCTACTGTCTTTCAGGACTACGAAGTAAGCGCAGGAGACCCTCAGCTCACCGTACCAGGTGCAAACTTTACTTTCCCCGCTACTTCACCTTGCCAGGACACTGGTATGTCCATTGAATTAGGAGTAGGTTAATGGCTTTAGAAAAAGGTGCGTGGCAACTAACATCATTAGAAAAGGGAGCCTGGCAGTCTGCTTATGTAGCACCAATTCCACCCGTACCACCCACTCCGGTACCGACCCCAACGGTGAGACCGCTTCGCGAAAGCCGTGTCTCTATCCGCATGGGTCTCAGCATAGGCAGTCTCATTTTTGCTGTGATAGAAAAAACAGCAAGTTACGCGCACACCTGTACTCTATTATATAAGGGGGAATTATGATACTTGGACAATTACGGCCTAAAAGCGAACAGCCAGAAGTTATTTACCGGACTAAACCAGGCGGGGAAATAGTAGACTCTATTTATGTCTGCAACACGTCAAACGGTGACGAGCATTTCTACATTTACATAGACGCTCAGGGCCGCAGGTTTAATAAGGACACTGCTATATTCCACTATGAAGAAATCGACAGACATGAAGCCGGCCTTGTTCCGATAGGAATGGATGGTATACGCTTTGGGAATAGCACAGCAATAGCAGTAAGAACCTCTAACGGTGGGGCTATTAATTTCACAGTATTCGGAAGGGAGAGTAGATGAAAACAACCCGGTGGTTATTATTCAGAAAGTTCGATGATATAAGAAAAATACTGGAAATAACGAGGGAGATGGTTATATACGTTATTGAAAATTACGTGAAAGATGCCAAGCTGAGAATGATGGCTACGAAGTTAAGGGATTTATTGAATGGTGTATTCGGGAGGGGGACGGTTTAGGGTTTTTTATTTGACTTTTTATAAAGCATTCCCAGAACAATAGTCATTACAACTTCAGGGTTATCAGATTTTATCTTTGCGGCTAAACGCAATTGGTCTATGAAATCCTTCGTACAGATATTCCCTCTTGCATCCCATCCAAGCCGAGCAGTCTCTTTCGTCCTCAAATCATTTCTTCTATGATAAAGAAAAGTTTCACTTATTGATTCCCACCACTTCTCAAATTTTTCATCACTTTCTTTTATATTCATTATTTGTCCTTTATCTTAACGGAATTTTTGACAACAAAAACTCATTGACAGACTTTTGTATTGCCATTCTTCTTCTATCCTGATTTTTTCTATACGTATCATAATTATCATGCTTATATTTTAAAGTTTCTTTTCTATGTTTTTCCACAAAACCGGGTTTGGTTTTTCGATTATAGTTTTTCCAGTATTTACATAATTTAAAAGAATCCCGAAAGGGAAGCTTTTTAGTTCTTTCGTCTTTTGCCAATGCTATCCAATCAATTGTTTTTATTGATTTGCGATATCTTTTTACTAACCGGTTGAGAATATTATTCTGTTCTTTTGTCCAAATACTTCTTGGTTTCCAATCATGCGACATTTTTATTTTTTCGGGTATTACATCAGAAAATAATTTTATCTTTTCAGGATGAACACCATACTGACTTTTCTTTTTCCTGGGGGTTTTCAGTTTTCCTTCTTTTTTATATTTCTCTAAGAGTTCTTTTCTTCTTTCCTGATATTTTTTGGTTTCGCGGAGTTTAATGAAAGAATATCGGCAGGATAAATCATCTAACGATAGAAACAGAGGAATTCCTTTTAGCTCTCCATCCGCTTCGGCGTCTTTCCAACTGATATAACCATTGGAGAGTTTATATTCTCTGGCGACCCTTCTCAATATTTTATCAAATTTTTCAGGCCAATGAACATTGAAAACTTTTTTTTTATATAAAATTTTCATTCAGTCCTCGTATAGCACCTGACCGTCAACCTCGAAGCTGAAGGACTCCAGCTTTCCGAAGAACGGCCCCAAGATTTCGCGCCACAGCTTGGTTTGAATCCGGATCACGCCTGTATGTGGTCCCAACGCGAACTCAAATCGCGGTACCATCCGCAGCCAGCCAGTCTGCTTCGCCACGATCTCGCCATTTACCAAGACCGATTCGAAGAATTCCCCATACCCATCGTATTGCACGCTGTAATGCCCAGATGGAAGCTGAACGCTGAGCACACGACTGAGAGGCGTTTTACTAGTCAATTCTACTGTCATTTCCTGTGTCCTTTAATATGTTATTAATATAAGCATAGAAAATAAAATTAGAAAAACAATAACAAAAGTCCAGTCGGAACCTCTCATAATTCTTTCCTTTTATTTGTTTAAAAAAATTAACTGTTCATAAGTAAGAAAAGGGTCTATTTGTTTATCACGAAATTTTTTATTAATAAGGCCTATATGTTTATAGGTGCGTTTTGAATTATATAAATAATTTACACGTTGTTGTACTTTCTTTAAATCTTCCTCATAGTTATCGTTCTTAGATGATTGACCTGTCGTTGTTTTTTCGGTGGATATCAGTATAGAAAAAAATATTAATCCACTCATTAACACCATAAAAAAAACTCCAATTATCTCTTGCATGGTTCTACAATTATTATGTCTTTTCTGAAACATGATTAACCCCTTTCTGATTATAACGCTCTCAAAATTGAAAGCCGGACACTAATATATATTATCTCATTTTTGTCCTAGTGAAGAATTTAAGATTTGCTCAGTACTGACTGTACGAGTATGGGCAGGGATGAAGAGAGAGGGGGGCAAATAGTTCTACCCCCTATCATACTATTCTCTCTTGAAACGGCTGTAATGGGGCTTAGAATGAAAGATCATTTTCAATAAAATCATCAATTGAATATTCTTTTATCCGGGGGGACCAACGCATAGCCTTACCACCACGTTTAAGTTTGACTTTTCGCCATCCAATCAATATTAATCTACCCTTATTTTTAAGCCACAATAATGCTTTGGGTGCAACATTCTCATCCTGAGTTATTTTAAGATGATGTTCCGAAAATGATTGCCCGCAAGATTGTACCGCGATTATAGAATTCTCTCCCATTGCCACAATATCGCCAAACCCAAACATGTCTTTACGAATACCAAATTTTCCGACATAGGGATTAAATTGCTCGACTTTATCAGCTATCCATCCTTGTGAGCGTAAATATTCAAGCGTTCTGCTTGTGTTTGATATTCCTTTAGACATTTTTTAGATATTTACTCCCCGGTTTCTGTTCGAGTAAATCAGACAAAAGCTTTTTAGCATTCTTTGACTTGCCGATTATTTTTTCAATCTTTGATTTTGACATGAGCTTTGACGGTTCAATTATTTCTATTTCCTCTTTGGAAAATTCCCTTATTGCTGCCTCAGCCATCTTTTCATCCTTCCACACATAATTTGTTCGCTCTGCAATTATGTAATTTTCCAGCTCAAGATTTTCTTCAATCGCCACTGCCGTTATGGTGTTAATTGCCTTATCACACCACCTTTTTGCAACGACAAGATTTTCGTATAATGATGCGCGGTCTACGGGTGATATTTTCAGGAGGTGATTTTTTACGGTGATGCCATGGGGAATTTCCAGCACTGCATTTTTGTGCAGGGAACAAATTTCTTTTGCATTACAAAAGGCATAATCACAATGGCGACCTCTTATCAGGGGGGCGTTTTCATTTTTTGTTTTTTTAACAATTTCTTTTATATCCTCACCTATTTTTTCAAAGTCACACTCTTCAAACAGGTGGGATTGATACTGGTACTCTTCCTCGCTCGCCCATGGCTGCAGTTTGATACATTCTACCGAACCGCCGAAAGCATTGTGGGCACCCCAGGCATACGCCTTGAATTGAGAATTATATTGCGGTGTGGTTACATAGCCTTCCCCGAACTTTTCATCAATAATAATACTTCCTATTCCCGGTATCACAAAGAGAACATCTATTCTACATCCCTCTTTGCCGCCGCTTATTCCCAGAGAAGACAGATCAATCTGGAACTCTTTTTTAATTATCGGTTTTGTTTCCGTATCCGCAAACCGTGCTATAACTTCCTGTATTTTTTCAATACACCATGCAACGGCAAGTTCGTCTTCTCTGGGAAGACCAAAGCTGTTTAGGGGGACACCGTTAAGGACGTCAACGGTAACGGCGTGTAATTTAATACCCCTGCTTGCCGGTTCTGATGTATAGTCGTCCGTTTTCGGGGGAAGGAGTTTGTAGAGATTAACGGAGCCGGGACAGTGAAAACGCAAATTTAATTGAGAAGGGGAGCAATAATCGTGTTTATTTTCCATCGTTCATTTCCTTTGCTAAAGCTTTGTTAAGAATTACAAAATCCGCTTCACTGAATTCTGTTATACCCTTTGCTATTTTTCCACAGACCTCATCTATTATTTCATTTTTTTCTTCTGTTTTGCCAACACTGTCAAGCTGTAAAGAGAGGGTATTATATTTTTGTTTTTCAGTGGTACTCCCGGTCCCGGGTCCCGTACTTTCTGATTTTTTTTGTGGTACTGCCTTTTTACCAAAGACATCTTCGTATCCATCGTGGTTGTCCATGAGATAATTTCGGACGCCGACTGCCATTATGATTTTATCCTCCGGACTCCCCTCATTTTCAACGAGTTTTTTCAGGTCCGCAGCGGACGTTCCCCACCGTTTTTTATAATCATCCGAAATGGCTCTCCACGCTTCATCGTTTTTTATGTCTCCGTTTTTGCACCATTTTTTTATAACAGAAGCCTTGGCATCTCCCATGGTTGCTTCAAGTTGTACTCTCATCTGCTGCAGGAGAGCATTGCGCCTTGCGATTGAAAGTGCCGCGTTGGTTGTAAGCTCTATCATATTTTGAGAATATTTTTGTCCCCCGCGTCCGATGATAGATTTAGAGCAGGTGCCGAATGTAATATTAAGGGTGAGCAGGTCAAAACATGCGACAGTTGCCAGTACACGTTTCGGGTCAGTTTCCGCATAACCGTTTACCCACAGTCTGCCGAAACACTGCTGTCCTATTTCAGTAAAGCGAACACTGGGCCCTGTGACGAATTGCTGTTTACCGTCTTTTTTTCCTACCGGCCTGCAGTAAATACAGATTTCCGCCAGTTCCGGGTTATTTATAAGTACGCCACGGATATCTTTTTCGACTTGAACCAGATCGCGCGGTGGAAGAGATGACGCTACTTTTATAATGCTTGCAGAGGGCTCTCCAATACGGGTAATGTTTGTTACCGCTTCAAGCTCATTCATAGACACTCCTTGAAAAAGTTTATTTGTTAATATCTTCTATTATCCTGTCAATTTCAAATTTATCGCATACATTGTTTACACGAATATCCGTTGCCGGTGAACTGCTTAAACCCAACAGGTCACATTTGTAATAACTGTTTGCATATTGAACATACCCACAATGTTTACACACCTTGCACCTTTCTTTCGATTTACTTTTGCGGTAATTGTTCACAATCTTAAACAGTTGGTATTCAGAAAGGTGGTCTCCCACTACTCTCGTCTCCCCGCCAAATAAATCAGGATGTAGAATCTCATTCATGCTGTTATTTTGTATTAAGTATTAATGGCAATCCGTTTTTACCGCCGACTATAACTATCTTTGCATTTTGTGATTCAGCCAGCCTCTCGGTTGCCTCGATACCTTTCCACCTGAGCAGCGGTTCGCTTATTCCCTTGCTGACAATATTCTGAAAGTCAGAGATTCCTTTTGCTTCAATTCTTTTCCTCTCAGCTTCCTGGGTTTCTTTCTGTAAAATCCATTCCATTTTCTGACTTTCCTGTTCCGCTTCCAGTTTCCGGGAAATAGCCTCTGCAAGCTGGGGGGGTAATGTCATTTGTCTCATTGGAACAGATTCTATGTTAACCCCTCTTTTGGAAACCAGTTTATTTAACTCTGTGGTGATTTTATTGGAAAGCATATCCCGGTCAGAAGTATAGAGAGCCTTTGCTTCATAGGAAGCCGTTATTCCTCTGATGACCGATCTCAATTGCGGTTTTAATATTACTTCTGCATAATTCTTACCAACGGTTTTGTAAATATCTGCTGATTTTACCGCGTCTAAATTGAATAGAATGCTGACATCTAAAGCCACCATGAGACCTTCTATAGAGGGAACAGAAAGTTTCTCTTTAAACTCCTGCGTTTTAATAGACATTTTTATTACTTTTGCCATGGGATTTTTGAAGTTAACCCCAGACTTTAATGTATTCTTAGATACCTTGCCGAATGTATCCATAACGCCGATATGCCCAGCCGGAATAACTGCAAGGCTGCTTATAGCCATAAAAAGAAAAAACACTCCAGCCACAACACGTAACATAAGCTTGACCTCTTTCGTAAGTCCTCTTTTTAAGAAAAGAGAAGCCCCTCCAAAAAAAATGACGAAAATTGTTGAAAGAATAAAAAACATAAAACCTCCTAAAAAAAATGGTTACGCTGCCAGCATTGACAGCCTTTTTAGTTTTCGCTCTTTGTTTTGTTTCCTCAGAAACCTGATATACTTTTTCCAACTTCGCAAATACACTTTGTTGTAATCCGGATTATTCTTTCTCCAACGCTTATTCTGCTTTCGCTTGTGCTCCCTTTTGCAGTCAATACAGAATCTTTGGAGATCCGGAACCTGATTCTTGCATCGTTTTGTTTTGCAGGGTTTCATAAGTTCCCAAATCTCTTTTCTCTCTCTTTAAAATTCCCCTCTCTCCTACGCTTTAATCTCAGGGTCCTTAATTTCAGCATGCTGTTTTTATAAAACTCATTCAACCTTGTAAAATCAGAAAAGTATTTTTCAGACTCCTCCGCAATACCTTGAAAAACTATACACTGATCAACATCGGTCCTTGGATACGTCAAAGGCTTTAAAACACCGTTAAAATCCCAATAAATTCCCTGGTCATACCACCGGTGGATTTCCTTTAGTAGTCTTCCTACTGTTCCTACTATGTTGAGAGGTGCATATTTACCTGATTGCACTTTCTCTGGCGGAGCATACTTTGGGCCTTCGGAAGTTTGGGTAAAAGCTTTTTGAAAGTCAGCTATCGCGGGGAATGTTTTGTAGGAGTAATTTAGATATAACCATGAGATTAATTTAGCAAACCTGCGGTTTTCAATATTTTTAAACACCTGGTAGTATTTGTCTTTTATTTTATCGTCCTTTGGAATATCACATTTTGAATTGAGATTCAGCATGTACATACTGAAGTCATGCATTGCCATATCAAAGAAATCCTTTTTGAGATTATCAGCCATTACCAGACCTTTTCACTTTCTTTTTTAAATTCTCTTTTTAACCAATCCAAGGAAGTCAGATATAATGATTTGTATTTTGTGTTCTGCCGGAAGTTTTCAATTTTTAGAAGAACAGTATCAATCTGTAGTTGGGTGAATCCCTTTTCTTTTAGTCTTTCAAACTCTTTGGTTAATAATTTCAGGTGAGCGAATTTTTTATATATACTCTTCTCTCCTGTACTGTACTGTTCTGTACTGTACTGTACTGTCTTCTCTTGTAGGGCAGGCAACGCGCACCCATCCGGCACCTTTCCGGCACCTTCCTGCGGGATAACTGCGCCGGTTTCTAAGTCTATTAATTCCAGCCATTTAGTTTGTGTCAGGTGGTAGTCTAAAACCTTTTCACAATCCCGCACCTTCATGCGGGAAAGACGCACCAAGGCGGCACTATCATGCGGGATTTTATTTTTTGTTATAAATGTTCCGCGTGGAGTGCATTGAGAAGCAATTTCTAATAAGACAACGAAACCACCGAAAAGCGCGAGACCTTCTTTTTCTTCCATAATGAGGGTATAGCCATACCCGTTTAGTTTTATAGGAAGAGGGAGCCACATCATATTTTTTAATGCCCTGGTTCTGTTGTTCTCATATATCTCATTCCAATTTTTAATTCGATAACATGGTTTTGACATTTTACATTCCTGAGTATTTATACATTCCATAAAACACGAGACCGGAAATAATGAGAGCCCCAAAGATTATGAGGACCCAGACAACTATATAAGAAAAAAAATTTTTCATAACAATAAAAAAAGCCCCATAGTTACCTATGAGGCTTTGACACTCTCCCTTATTAATGTTCCTACAAATGTTCCTACAAGGATATGGTTTATTATATTTTGGTAATTTATAATCGCTGTTTTTAGTGGTAAATTCGCCAAGCCGGAATAGCTAAACGGTATAGCAACGCATTCGTAATCTTTAACGTGGGATTTGTATATTACCACTTATCATACCCTTACAGAATTTTTTTCGTTTTCGTTCCTACAATCTTCCTGACAACGAATCTTGAGTTTGTCTAGTTCTTTCCTGATATCATACTTGCGGTAGAGATCAATCATCTTATCGGTGAATTGTATTCCCTGTCCCTTGAGCATGTCCCTTGTATAATTAGAATCCATCATGTGAGTAATAGCGCAATGTTTCAGGTCCCTGAACTGGAAATGTTTTATATTTGCCTGTCTTAACATTGTAGCCCAATGGGTTTTAAAGCTTGTTAAGGGGAATAACAAATTTCCGGGGGGTATACTGTTTAAGTAATCTATTAAAGGTTCATCAATCTCAGTTAGGTACGTTGGTCTGTTTTGTTTCTTCCGGGTTTTACTTGCATAAAAACTTACCCAATTTTCAAACGGTTCCCAATTTTCTCTGGTAAGCTTAACCAAGTCTCCGCGTCTTATAGGGTTCGTCAAACTGAAATAAACAGGCCAGTATAGATACGATTCGTTTCTCTGCAGGGTATTGAGTAATTTTAATTTTTCATCCGGGTTTAGAATTCTATCTCTTTCATCACCAGGTTTTACATTAAATTTTCTTATGGGCATTTTTTCAATAATACCCATGTTATAACAAAACATTAATATTGCCCTGGTATATGCTTTGTATTTTGAGATAGTTGCCACACTTCTCATTTTCTTTTTGTATGGCTCAGTTTCCAGGCGAGTTATAAAATTCAAATATTCCACAGAAAAATTATCATCTATTACAGTATTACCAACCGCAATTTTCAATCGATAAATATATGAGTTGTATCCCGGGTGGGATTTCTCATAATGTTCTACGCAATCTTTAAAAGTCGTGGATTTCAAAGAGCGAGTACTTTCTTCTAGCTCGATGCGGGCCTTTGCAATATCGGTAATTTTTCGGCTGTCAATTACCTTTTGTTTATGGGTTGATAAGCCGTTTTTGTCCCGATAGTAATACTTTACCCGAGTTTTACCATTAGCTAAATACGTGTAGCTCATACCTCTCCCTTCGTCAGGGAGAGTGTCTACATTAATATAATCATTTGTTTTGCTAAAAGTTGACATTTTCGTAAGCTCGGGTTAAATTTGTGATTGTCTTGTTAGACAAGTTAAAAAAACCTCCCATATAGGAAGCCAGTTGAGTAACGGGTGAAAAAGAATGGAAAACATCCTCAAAACCTGGGCTTCTCTCAGCTTTCGCTTTGAGTTTAACCTTACTGCCATGTGTCTTTCTGCCTTCACACTATTGAACCTTTCTACCTGAATCCTTGCGACCTTGAACCTTGAAAGTTGGATAGTCTGACATGACTATTGTCTATTGCAAGACAGACTTGAACTGTCGACCGCTAGATCAAAATCTAGTGCTCTACCAATTGAGCTATTGCATTCAGTTGTAATTTTATACACTTTACATGTGTCCATACTTTTACCTTTTTACTCTATATGTAGGTTCTTAATTATTTTTCTTCAATTAAAGTTGTTTCTGCATTTACCACTTCAAGCTTTGCATCAATAGTCGTGGGCTCACTTTTATATTCCTCTATTTTTTCGTCTCTTATCTTCGGGTCAAAAAACAAATGTAATTTTGATAAGACTGTTTCCTCAGAATTTTTTAATCTAAATATCTGTTGCTTCTGTAAATTTTTATCAGTAAGACACGACCATGCTCCACATTCCAACTCTGCCAAATCACGTCTGCGATGTATCCATTCTGCAATTGATTTTTTAGTATCATTTATTTTTACCATAGTACACAAATTTGTGTTTTGGATTGCGACCCTTAAACGCAAAATCTCTTTTATAGAATCATGTATTGATTGTAGCCAATCTTTAATTTGTTGTGACTGTTGTTCTTTCGTTCCATAAGTAGCGTCCTCAACATCATATCCTGCACAATGTTGTTTAATTTTAGCTTTTAAATCATCAATCTTGCGCTGCAGGTCTTTACACTTTTTAAGAGCTTCTATCAGTTTCACGATTTAACTCCTTGTTTTGGTAATTTTGTTTTAACTTCTTTAATTTTATCTTTGGTCATGTTCCAATAATCAACATTAAGAAAAGGGCTTTCCGATCTATTAATCAGGTAACAAGAATTGACTCCCACCTCTTCTAGTCTCATCATATCGTTCACCCCGATCTGGCTCTCTCCTTTTTCATATCGTAATACCGTAGGCTCTGACTTGCCGCCTAAAAGTAATCCCATTTCTATCAGGGTAACATGCAGGCGCTCTCTAATTATTCTAAGCCTTTCTCCAACCACATTTTCATTTTCATTGATTTTTTGGTACATTCAGAACCTCACTAACATTTGTTTGTGTTAAAACTAAAAAAATTGTTGACTTTGCTAAAACTTGTGTTTATTTTATAAAAAAGTGGACTAGTAAGAAAGTTCATAATTTTCTCGATTTGATTCTACGGATTTCTGCATGTCGGCGGCTTTCCGTAGAATTATTTTTGATATTAAAATTAAATTAAAGAAATGATAGTTGTCAAATACTTTCGTTAGTGACAGCACAAAAAACGTTAGTGTCACTTAAAGTTCCTTACATTTAAACTTGAAAGGCGTTTCTATTATGGATTTAACTAGTAGGCTGCAGCAGTTCATCAATCTTCAAAAAATCACAAAATTACAGATTGCCCGGGAATTAAATCTTAGCGAACCAACTATTCACAGATGGTTTAAAACATTTAAAATTCCCGTTAGCGCTATTAAGCACCTCGTAGATAAACACAAATTAAATCCCCTATGGTTCTTTACTGGTACTGGCTCCCAGATTTTAACGGAAGAGTCTTTAGTTGACGGAAAAGCAACCAAAGATGATAATTTAATGCTCCAGGGAGAAGTCAGAGCCCTTGAAAAACAACACAATGGAAACAATTTTCAAATATTAAAAATTTTAAAGACGCTCACTGAAGATGTTGCAGAATTATCAGAGGCCATAAATATTGTTGATAATAATTCACAAAAAGTTGAAGATAAAATGTTTCAAATATATCCAGCCATCAAAAATTAAAAAGGGGGATAGAATGCTGCAGTTCGAAAAGTGGATCCATACCACCTGCCCCCGATTTATTTATAAAGAAAAAATATGTCAAAAGAATTTGAAAATATTATATTAAGTAAATATAAAAATATATGAACAGAAGGGGTAATAAAAATGAGTGGTTTATTCGATAATGGTGGTCCTCTTGAAGGGCTGTTTGAGTTTTTATCAAGTCAGAGAAAGTCATGTTCTGACTGCGATGAGGAGAAGGAAATACCGATAGGTGAACTGGATACTAATGAACGTGAAGAATGGAATTCGTTATATGCCGTAAGTAGCAACCTTCATAAACAGTTCAGGAGACTCATTGAAGAAAAGGAAGTTGTTGACGCCAGAAGGAAAATTTTCTGGGGCAAACTTAGAATTAAATATGATTCAGAACGTGAAGATAAATTGAGTGTTAAAAATAATTTAAATCTTGTAAAGTTGGTATGTAGTTCTGACAATTGTAAAAAAAGCAAGTAATTAAAACCTGCTTAAAATAAGGAGGCATTTTGAATAACAGGATTTTAGAATTAAAAGATATAGATAGGGATGGGATTGAGGCTGCCGATTCACCCTTATCAGAAACTATCACCTCGACCATAAAATGCGCTACTATAAAATGCAAAAATACATTTATAAAAAGGGGAAACCGTCACGAATTCTGTGACGAGTGCCAGGAAAAGAAACATGGACCAGGATATAAAAAAAGAATAAAGAATAGACCCAATAAGAAGAATTGGCAAAAACCGAATATATGTGCCGAGGATGATTGCGACACTGTATTTGTTCCCGAAGACCCAAAGCAGAAATATTGTCCTGAGCATCGGACAGGCAGCGCAATTAGTAGAAGATATAAAAATAAAAAAACCAAGGGTCTGGCAAAAAGAAAAGAAGTTGATATTGATAAAATGATTAATGAACTCGTTCCTAAATCCAATAGAAAAAATATTTATAAAATCGTTGCTGAATTAGTATTAAAGAATCCTCAAGTTGCTTACTCTCAGATAATTAAAAAACATCCATTAAAGATGTCAGATGCAATGTTTTATCAATTTAGAAAAAATGTAAACAATTATTTAGATGTAGCAAAGAATTTAAGATCTGAAGTAGAGAGGAGAACTTATACAAGGAAAAAAGGCATCTATACAACTGTTTATGAGAGAGAAGTCAACGGCAGTTTATCCCAAGAAGCAAAGGATTTATTGTTAGATTTTATTGAAACTCTTAATAGTAATAGAATGGCAAAATTTGAATTGATTGAAATCACATACCCCACACCGGTTATTGAAGTAAGAGAGATAAAATAAGAAAGGAAAAAACATGGTACCTGAAAGATTAATGAAAATGAAAATGAGCATGTCAAAGGTTGTTAAGATTTTGCAAGAAGAGAAGTTTTGGAATGTTATTCCGTCTGGTAATGAGATTAGACTTGTCCGGCAGTTTGGTTTTATTACTCCTAAAATAATAGAATTTAGTTTAGTATCTACAAAAACCGGTTATGAAATTAAGCATCCAAATTATTTATATACAAATAAAATCTCTCATTTTAAGGCTGTTCAGAAAGACACTCGATTATCATTAAATAAAATTTATTTAAGTACTATTATTAATACTTTGAAAAAAACAGGTATCTGGCCTCATATTGTAAATAGGAATTTTATCACTGTTAATACTGCAAATATTAAATCCGAGAAACCTTTAGTAAGGGATCAGTTACAGACTTTATTAAAGCTATGAAAGAGGAAAAAAATTAACACTATCAGGATAAGCTTGTATGTAAATCGAAAGGAGGCAAATGGCCGGTTGAGGGACCGGCCTTTTTTTATTCGTTGCGATGCGGACCGCGCCGATACATTGCTATGTATTACTTTGCATTTCGAGGCTATGCATTACCATGACTCAGCCACGCCAGGCTATGCCTTTACAATACTGCGCTTGTCGGTGCAATGCATTACCTGTACGGTGTTGTGCTTAACTTATCATCGCTATACATTACCAACGCTTCGCATAGCAATTCCTCTCTCTGCGTAACATTTCCTTTGCTTTGCCTGACCTATCTCTACCCTGCGGTGCGGCGCGTAGCCCATACATAGCCTTTCTGCTCACCTCATAACTTTGCCTTTACTGCCATTGCTATACCGCGCATAACTTTGCCATCACAGTACAAAGCCCAACCTTTCCATACTACGCGTAGCTCTGCCTAAGCAACACTAAGCATTGCATTGCCAGCACTCCGCTTTGCGAGTCAATACGTTTCATAGCTTTGCGTTGCGTTTCCAGCACTCCGCTTTGCGAGTCAATACGTTGCCAAAGCTACGCCACTCTTCTCATAACTCAGCTATGCCTTAACTACGCATATCCATGCAATGCCACTGCTGCGCATAGCGTTACGTTGCCATTGCCTTGCAAAACATACTTGGCTTTGCCCACGCATAACTAAACATTGCTTTCTAAGCATTGCCATGCCTTGCCTTGCCATTGCTTAGCAAAACATAAAATGGCCTCACCTTACATAACCAATACCTTACCTTTCTGCGCAACGCGTTGCCCTCACGGTGCCTGGCCCAGCTTTTCATTACCACACCTCACCTTGCCAATGCTATCTACGCTTTGCGTCCCTTTACAGGGCTAAGCCTCTGCATCTCATTGCATTCAAAACTGTGCCGACGCAAAACCATTCATCGCCGGGCAGCGCAATGCCAAAGCATGGCAATACGTCGCAATGCAATACCAAAGCTATTCTATGCCTTTCTCCGCAATGCCAAAGCCAAACAATGCATCACCTTTCAGCGCAAAGCCATTGCTTAGTCCCTCTTTTCTGTGCTATGCCATTGCCTTGCAAAGCGTCGCTTAGCACTGCACTGCCGTTGCATTAAATAGCTTAAACTTACTTAGCTGAACCGTTGCCTATCACTACATTGCGATACTGAGCGCTACCAGCGCATAACATAGAGTTGTAATACATTACACTGCCTATACAGAACATTGCCGCGCTTTGCTTCGCCTA
>Ga0307379_10003525_pt1 | contig 22725 bp, 23 predicted proteins | sample UN2MG_FD_202237 | JGI IMG/M metagenome (GOLD analysis project Ga0307379, IMG submission 202237) | Soil microbial communities from Risofladan, Vaasa, Finland - UN-2 | ecosystem: Environmental > Terrestrial > Soil > Coastal area > Acid sulfate soil | place: Finland: Risofladan, Vaasa | collected... | reverse complement strand
AACTCTGGCGTGAGAGAATAAAAGCTATGTTCGGCAATTCGAGCGTACATGACAATAAATTCGACTTCTTAATCGAGGCACTCGCTAATGCAGCTTAAGGCATTAACAAAAGTGCGAAAGTTTACATTAACGAAAGGAGCACAAAATGATTATCCCAGGAATTGATGCAGGAAACTCACGATTCAAGTATTCCGTTCCGGATCTTACCGGAAGCCCAAAACCAATCACAAACAGATTCGGAGAATCATTCACCCCAAGCGGCGTCTTCTTTTCACCTGATGGATCGATCATCGTCGGCACCGAAGCGTTGAATGCCGGTTTTGCCGCCCCAGACAGATTGGTGGTGAATTGGAAACGAAGCATGGGAACAGACAAGGTTCTATACAAATCAGAAAATGGAACCATCTACACAGCCAAGGATATTTTGGCAATCCTACTAAAAGATGCCAAGGAGAACATTGAGGCCAAGACAGGCCAAGTCGTAAACGAAGCTGTCATCACAGTCCCAGCAAACTACAAAGATGTCCAGAAACACGAAACGATCGAAGCCGCCGCCCAAGTCGGCATCAAGGCAATTCTCTTGCCTCATGAACCAACAGCGGCCGCCCTCGGAAATGAAATCCATAAGAAAAACAATTGCACTGCCTTAGTTTACGATTTAGGTGGAGGAACTTTTGATGTTTCGGTCATCCGATCCAAAGGAAATGTTTGCGATATCCTTGCAACAGGAGGAGAGCCCAACATCGGCGGCAGGAATTTCAATGAGCGTATCGCTCAGAATATCCTCGATGAGTTTGAATCCGAGCATGGCTTTAAACCAGACAAAGACAAACACCCGGAAGTTTTCCTGGAAATGATGATGCGAATTGAGCAGTTGAAAATCAGCCTCTCAATTCAGACACAATCACCAATCGTCCTTTTCTGCGAAGGCAAACAACTTCAAATGACAGTCACACGAGAGATGTTCAATTCGTGGGTCATGGACATCGCAGAAAAGACAATGGAGCGAACACAAAAAACAATTAAGGAGGCTAATTTGGACATTGCTGATATCGACGAAGTATACGCAGTTGGTGGCGGATCAATGATGCCCATCATAATCGAACGGCTGGAATCCTTAATAGGTAAAAAAGTATCAAAGAGATGTGAGCCTCACTGTGCTGCCGCCCTTGGGGCGGTTCTAGCTGGACGATTGGAATATCGAAGACAAGGTAAAGAGTATAAATATGGCGACTTGGTTTTGCCATCACCAGATTGGATCGTCCACGATATTTTAAGCCACTCAATCGGAGTTTTGGCCCTGGATGATAACCACGATGATGTGTGCAGCGAAATACTCGCCAAAGACACGCCAATCCCTTCCACTCAAACCAAGCTCTTCAAACTTAGCGAATCCAACCAAACGGCCGTTACCATCAAAATATTGGAAGGAAGAGACGGCCAGAGTGCCAGCGAGTGTTTACTCCTTGGACATTTCGACCTTGAAGGTTTACCACCTCGTCCAGACATGTTCGGCCGAGTCGAGATCACCTTTTCCTTGGACAGCAATGGTCTTTTAACTGCCACAGCACGCGACATCGTCAGCGGCAAGACCGGTGAAATGCACATCGATTATGAAGCATCTTCGAGTAAGAATGAAGCGAAAGGAAACGCAGCGTAATAACCCATACGAGAACATGGCAGGCAGTATTCAAACTGCCTGCCGTTTTGCTGGAGAACCATTATGAAATATTTGAATTTCGCCAACCATATCCAAGCAAACGAACAACCAGAAACGTTACTAACGCTGATAGATTTATCTGGCTCAATGGAAATCACTGACTTGAAACCAACCAGAAGAGTCGCCGCCATAAAGGCTAACAAGGAAATCATTAAGGTCAAAGGTCGGCAACATCCCACTGACAAAATTGGTGTTATAGGTTTCCAGAGTTCAGCAAAACTGTTATTGCCCCCAACGCTTCCATCTAAGATAGTGGGTCTTGAAAAAGCTATCGACAATGTCAGATTAAGGGGTGGGACGGATTTCGTGGCGCCTTTGAAATTAGCCTACAGCTGTTTTTTTGGTAGAGCGATAACTACCATGGGAAATTCTTTTACAAAAACGTTGTCCAGTATCTTTTTCGAACCTGGTATCGACAAGTGCATTTCGATAACAAGTAGAACTGACAAAATCACAAAACGAATCACTCTACTAACCGACGGTGAACATCTTGGTGAAGATAATCCAACTAACATCGCAACTAGACTGAAAAAAGCTGGAGTTATTATCGACTGCATTGGCATAGGGGGCAATCCAAGAGATGTTGACGAAAAACTTCTCAAGCAAATTGCTTCTCGAAATCCTGGCGGCTCAATAAGGTACTGCTTCATTGGCGATCAGCAAAAATTGCTCCGAAAGTATCAAACTCTATCTCACCATATACGAGCCGTTTAAGAAAGGACAATGGAAATGACAGGATTAACTTACCTATTGAGGTGTTTTTTGTATTTCGTATGTATCGGCGTTGATATTGCAATGTTCTTTTTGCAGATAAGACTTGTTGTGCTGTGGAGAAATGTCAACTGGCTCGTCCCATTTGATAATGCTGGCAAAACACTTGTTAATGCCATTACTACAAAAGTTTCGCAGTTTTTGAAAACCCAAAACCCACTATCGGAAAGAGGAAAACTCATTGTAGCATTGATAGTATTTGCGATAGCCAGGGTTATTCTTGGGACAATTCTAAGAGCAGCATAACAAGTAAATGCACTCTAAATTATGGAAGGAAGAGTCATGTTAAACAATATTGAAACAATAGTCTTGGTTTCTATTTTTGTAATACTGCTGGTGGTTATATTCAAGCCCATTAAATCCGCTTTTAATCTTGATACGTTTCCATCTTGTGTTCTTTCGGTATGCATATCAGCATTATGTATTATTGGAATGAGCCGTTTCTTGAAAGGTTCGTCTGGAATTATTTTGCTGCCTTATGCCGCATTGGGGATAGCCATTCTTCTGATATTGCTCTTTTCGTTCATTACCAAGCATTCCAAAGGGGCGAAGGACCGCTTATCAGATTATACCTTCCACAAAGATGATGCTGCTCAAACAAATGATTCTTCCAGACAATGCGCAGATGCATTTGGCGTGCTCAATGACCGAGAGAAATCGTCCGGTGCCCCAGAAGCTCAAATTTCCCCCCGGGTGCCCAAATTTGGGCCTCTGCCCAAACAGTTTTTCTCTCGAATCAATCTCAAGGCTCCGGCCTGTTCGGGACACCTACGCATTAACCGGAAGAACCAAACAAATAATAAGCGATTGAAAAGGTGATGAAATGACCACAGAGAATAATAACGACTTATATCCTGACCTTTTAACTGTACCGTATCCGACAACAAAGCCCAAGTCGCCTGGCAGGCCAAAGAAGAAAGAACCAGGACGCTCACCTGCTGCACAAAAGCCTGGCGGGAAAGGAAAAAGTGAGGCAAAGGCAAGCAGCGCCGCCGAAGGGGCCGCAACAACTCAAAGTTACATCTGAGCTGGCAGTGCGATATCGGAGAAGGCAGTAATGTTTCTTGGCCCGGATGAAACAGGAAAATCGACAGGACTTACCGTTGATACGAGAGAAGCCAGACAATCTGAATGATGCTGAAATGGCCGACAGCAAAAACTGCTCGGTCTGCAAGGATCTGCTCACCAATATAGAATGGTTCTTCGATATGCTCGAGACCGTCCGCAGGTCCTTTACATCAGATTGGCTGACTGTGGACGAAATCGCTGCTGAGTTGAAAATCTCAAAGAGTATTGTTTACCGGCTAATCCGAAACGGTGAGCTTGAGGCCGTTGACCTTGTTGATACTAATGGCAAGATTGCCCGAAAGGGGCACTACCGAATCACGAGGTCGAGTCTGAACCAATTCCTTGAATCCAGGAAGGTGAGGCCGTTGCCGAACCAAGTCACTCATCCTTCCCGCTCGAGGCGTCTGCCAAGGGTGAAGAATCATCTTGGATTATGAGCTTTCGTGTATTGTTGATCGCACGATCTGTTTGTTCAGAGACATCCTGAACATAAGTTGTGGCCATCTTAAGATCAGCGTGGCCAAGAGCAAACGGATCACCTGACCTGGCTGTCAATGTCGCTGATGTTCTTCTTAGACTATAGAAACCAACACCTTTTTCCATTTTGAGATCTAACTTTTTAATCAATTTGGAAAACTCTTTCCCAACTGAGTCATTATTTGTATATTTTATATTGCCCGCTTTATCGATGGTTTCTATCATTCTTACCAAAGGCTTACCAGTTGGTGTATTGAAAACTCGTTCATTAGTTCGAGGAAGGGTTTTTATTGCCTCAATTGTTTCCGGCCACAGGACCAAGTCTCGGTTAATCCCTGTCTTTCCTCTTGGATAATGTACTCTATACTTTTTAACGTCTATGTTTTTCCAAAGCAACTGCGAACAGTCTGTATTTCCAAATCCACAATTCAAACCCAGCAATATCATAACCTTCATTTGAAGTTCTGAAGCCTTTAATAATTTTCTAATTTGCTGAATGGTAAAAGTAGGTTTTTCTTTGCGAATTACTTTAACCTTACTAACAGCATCAATATTTGGAATAGCCTCCAATACTTCGTTTTTCTTTGTCCAATGAAACATAGACTTCATAACTGCTATATGCAAATTTATCCTACTTAGCCGAATTGTATGATTTTTGCAGTTTTCTCTTATAATTCTGTAAGTCAAGAGCAGTTATGGTATTAACCGTGCAATGTTGTCCAAGAAACCGTACAAATTTACGGAGACTTTCTACTTGATCAGTATAATGTCGAATTGTCAACTCTCCTACCTGAACTCTCGAATTTTGATGGTCTAGATAAAGATTAGAAAGTGTTTTTATTGAAACATTACCATTGGTGATGTTGCGTCTTTGGCCTTTTCCAGAATGCAGAAAAACAGCATCTTCCAGATATCGCTGCAATGCTTCCGGCTTATCAGTTCCAAAGTAATACAGTTTGCCCTTAATCTTCTTGCAATATTGACCTGTCGGGTGTAAAGTGAGAGGGAATTTATCTGATCGTGTTTTTCGTTTTTTAGAAATAGTTTTTGCCATGATTGACAACCTTAACAAAGAAACAAGTTATTCAATTACATGGGCATATAGTAAACTAATAAATAGTTGTAATCAAGGTTGTATTATGAAAATTTATGAAATTAGACGATTGAACTTATGTCTATGTAAAATAGATAGTTGCGCCCGTAGCTCAATTGGATAGAGTCGCGGACTTCGAATCCGAAGGTTGCAGATTCGAGTCCTAAAGCCTGCTCCGGACGTGGCGCGCTGGTCTATAATTCGCATCAGGTATGAAAAACAAACTTAAAACTTTGTGTCAAGGATACTCATTTATGCGGTGATAATATATCGTGTGAACTGAACCTCGCGTACCAAAACGTGTACCAAGCTTGCACCTTTGGTACTACTTTCGTTCTTCTTTAGTTTACCGTTAGTTTCATAAGTCTTTATATCACAGCCATTAACCCTTACGCCACAAGCACTTACAAACTGCAGATTCGGACTGAAAATCCGTGTGTCGGCGGTTCAAATCCGCCCCTGCCCATTGTTTTTTGCTCATTTCAGCCGTTGCTAAAGTATATCCCTGTGCGATGCATACCTCTCAAAAAAACAAAACTAACACCTCAGACATGTAAAATCAGGCAGATTTTGGTTGACAAAATCTGTAAAACAAGGCCATCAAAGGAATAACCATACTCCTAATTTTAGCCCTGTTCGCGGCAAGTACATACGGAAAACTAAAGCTGTAGCTTCCGGCACAATTTTTCTTGTAAATCCTGCTTCATAAATTTATATTCCCTGTAAAGGAATGTTATTATGATGGATAGATCTGAAAATAAAGTAAATGTAACAGCAATTATTGTTGCGATAGTGGCTGTGGTCGGCGGCCTCGTTTGTTCTGTTACAGGAGCTTCCCCGCCTTTCCAAGACAATCCAGGCATGAAGTGCGACAGGTTCCTTCTTCTGGATGATCGTATTGTTGAGCAAACAAAAAACGCAAGACTTGCTGTTGGTAAAGTTCAAAAAAGTAAGCATAACCCACTTTTTTCAGAAGACAAGCCCTGGGAAGTCCGCTTCGACAATCTCTACGCCAACGTTATATATGACCGGCAGGAAAAGCTTTACGAATGTTGGTATAGTCCATTCATCATTGATCAGGCGGGCCAGAAACCACCCATCGAAAAACGCAGCCGGACACCCTACCGTCCAAAGAATCGCGAGATGGGTATTTGTTACGCCACCTCTGAGGATGGTCTGAGGTGGATGAAACCCAAGCTTCGTCTCGTGAAGTTCAACGGCAGTAATCTAAACAACCTTGTCCTTCGCGGACCGCATGGGGCGGGTATATTCGTGGATCTTCACGATCCAGACCCAAAGCGTCGATATAAGATGTTTTTTAAGGGTCCGGAAATTTCCGTGGCGTTTTCTCATGATGGGCTTAATTGGAGTAAGGCCATCGAATGCCCGGAGATAAATGCTAAAGGAGACACGCACAATAGTGCATTTTGGGCTCCTACGCTCGGCGAGTATGTGGGATTCACCCGCACGTGGGCCCCTCCTCGCGGGCGACAGGTAGCAAGGACATCAAGCAAAGATTTCCTAAACTGGAGCAAGGCCGAGGTTGTACTCGAAGGCCTGGAAAACCATCTACAAACGTATGCCATGCCCGTGTTCTACTACGCCGGTGTTTACATCGGTTTGCCTAGTATCTACAATTCCAAGATTGACCGTACTCATACGGAACTGGCCTGGAGCCCAGATACAATTACATGGCATCGGATCGATCCGGGTAATCCATTGATTGCTAACAGCCCTAAGAAAGGCCAGTACGATTGGGGATGTGTATATGCGGCTGCATGCCCGGTATTCAAGGAAGACGAAATCCGGCTTTATTACGGAAGTAGTGATGATAAACACTTCGGTTGGCGTAATGGATATTTCTGTCTCGCGACACTTCGGCCGGATGGTTTTGCCGGCTATGAGCAAGTTTCCAAGAACACTTCAGCCTTTGTTGTCACCAAGCCCTTGCTATACACAGGGGGGACACTATGTCTTAGTGCCGATATTTATGAACAAGGATTTGTAAGAACGAGACTCCTCAATGACAACGATGAAGAACTCGCCGCAGCCAAGTCTGTCAGACAAAGTTTTACGGATATCAAGGTTGAATGGCAGAACGAATTACCGATTCAGGCTCTCAAGGGCAAAATGGTCCGGTTGGAATTCGAATTGAGAAATGCAAAGCTTTATTCATTCAGTTTCTATCGCCACTAAGGATGTATTAATCCAAGCCGTCGATTTGCAACAGACATGCACGTTTAGAGGAGAAGTGAAAAGAACAGGCCCAAACTCATAAAATGGATTCAGGTCGTGCTCGTAATTCTTTTACAGCGAAGATGAAAAGTTTCTTAAGTGCTTCAAGTTACAATCGTAAATTCGCCGTCGTTAAAGATGATGTCTTTTATCAGAACACCTCTAATATTCTTTTCTTTAAGCAGCTCGTTAACATCAACAGAAACTTTTGGGAAATCAAGCTTAACATACGCCGGGGCGTTAAGTTTGGATAACAGGTTCAGCCGGCCTATCATTTTGTTCAAACTGCTGTTGACAACAGTGAGTTCAAATATTGCGTTGTTATCGGCAAAACTTAAGTACCTTAATGAAACAGGAACGAATTGTAAAAGAGGAAGGTTTGTTTGTACCACGAAATGGATTTCATCGCCTTCAACCTTCGGACGCAAAATCTCCTTAGGTAAAAGCTCATTAGAAAGCAGAATTTGTATAAGTTCGGCGTGACTGAAAGTAATTTTTGCCATAGCTACCCTTTACCTGAATCCGAGATAAAACCAATTCTTCGTTTTTCTGATATCGAATTTTATTGTAATTAGGTGATTTTTCAAGTTGTTTCAGTTAAAATGCCCCAAACTTATATTCAGGAGATTACCCTTAGCCTATGTCCATCACAATCCTCGACATCCCGCCGCTCGGCTCAGTCGTCTTTTCCCAGTCCAAAAGAGCCAAAAGATTGTCCATCTCCATAAGAGCTTTTAAGCCGGTCAGGGTCGCATTTCCCCCAAGAACCTCCCTTAAGAAGGCCCGAAAATACTTACTTAAGAATCTTAACTGGGCTAAACAGAGCCTGGACTATGTGAGAAAAATAGAAAAGGAACATGAAACCACCCTTAACGACAAACCCAAACTGCCTGTAACAAAAGCCAAAACAACTCTCAAAAACAGGCTCTGCGAACTGGCAAACATACACGGATTCAAATACAATACGGTTTTCATCAGGAACCAAAAGACAAGATGGGGAAGCTGCTCAAACCTCAATAATATCAACCTGAATATTAACCTGGTCTCATTGACTCAGGAATTGATAGATTACGTGATCCTGCATGAGCTCGTTCATACGGAAATCAAAAATCACAGCAAAAAGTACTGGGCCCGGTTAGATACATACGTCGGTGGCAGAGCAAAAGAGTTTGACAAGAAATTGAAGAAGCACAGGCTGGGATTGTAGGTGTGCAAATATAAGGCACGGCCCGGAAGAACATTTCTTTTGATTTTCGCATCCTTAAAAGATACAATAGCAATGGGATAGCTCATATAAAAGTTGGGGTGTAATTATGAAAAGACAAAGAGGATTTACTTTAATAGAGCTTTTAGTTGTGATTGCTATCGTCGCATTATTGATGGCAATACTGATGCCCGCTTTGATGAGAGCAAAGGACCACGGCAAACGCATCGTCTGCAGCAACAACCTTAAAACAATGGGACTGGCCAATACACTTTATGCCGATGATGAAGATGGTTGGTATGTACCGATAATGGACAGAACACTGGGAGACAATCGCTATTGGCCCGCCAATCAGCTCTTTCGAGATCTGGTGGGTTATAAGGCAATGAAAGGCGATGCCGCACCCGGCTGGAACGCACCAAGGGAGTTTCTTTGTCCGAGCGATGTGGTTTCGATAAAGGAAAGACCCGATTCCCAGTGGGACTCCTGGCTTAGTTACGGCTATAACCTGACAGACTGGTACTTTTCAGACTGGTATGGTATAGGCTATGCCGGACACAGGAACACTACCGTTCCCAGTCCATCCGGAGAACTCATATTCACCGAGAGCAATGACTGGTGGCTTTGGTGGTGGGGCGCAAACTACAAAGATGGATGGGACGTTCTCGGCCAGGACACAATTACACCTTATAAACAGGTCGGCACCGACGGCCCAACACTATACCGTCACAGCGAGGGCGTCAACATGACCTTTTATGACGGCCACGCCGCATATATGAAAAAAGAAAAGGTTTTCGACCAGGAGGCATGGGACTCAGGCAGGCCGGGAATGTGGTCAACCTTCAGGGACTACCCGCCAACAGATGCTGAACAAAGTAAATTGCCAAGACCGTAACAGTGTTTTGCGAACAGCTCTTTACCCGTTACTGCATTAAAAAAACCGCTATAGGAGTATTTACATTAAAATTATTCCTGTTTATGCGTTCGTTTCAAAAATCTCTCTTATCAAAGGATTCTTTGCCAGATTTTATTCTGGAGAACATATGTATTCCTCTTCCTTACTGCTCGGCTTAGTTGGGAGACAAATCCTGATTGTGAGGGACAATTCACTGTTCCTGGTAAAACTCTCATTTGTGGTATTTTTTTTTGACAAACTTGCCTCAATTGGGTATTTTTAACTTAATTAGGAGCGTTGAGTGGTGGAGAGTTCATAAGTTGTCTCTCTAAGCTTTCCCCCGGAAAAAGCCGCATTTGTTATGCTTCAAATGTATAAATAGGGCCAAACGGAAAAGAAAGGGATTAGCGCAAGCCTTTGAAATACAAGTTTGCGATAAATAATCATATAGATTGTAGTATCTTGACTTTTCAGGAGGAGAATAGATGAAAAACTACGTATGTCTTCCAGTGATCGCAGCAATAATAATGTCATTCACATCTGTGACTCACGCCGGGATCATCCTCCAGGACCAAATGAATGCCGGTAATCAGATTGTGGAGTATTACCCGATTGGTCAGACTTTCACGGCTGAGGACCCACTTGTGGCCATCGCATTTTGGGTCGAAGAATGGCCACCATTATATGGGCCGGTCCCCACACTACCCAATCTAACGATCGAACTCTTCCAGGGTGCCGGGATCGGCGGTACGTCCCTCGGGTCAGCACCGGTCCTGGGCTTATCATCCGGATTTAACGGTTTCTATGATGCCTATTTTGGCTCGGTAAACCTAACGGTGGGCCAGGGCTACACGGCAATCGTATCCAGTGACAGCCCTTATGCTGGTGTCTCTTATAGAATGGCAGATCTTTATCCCGGGGGTGTTAAGGTCGAAAGAGGATCGCTCGTGCCCAACTACGATATGACGTTTCGTGTTCGACCCATTCCTGCCCCTGGCGCCATTCTGTTGGGCAGTATTGGTTTAGGTCTTGTAGGCTGGCTCAGAAGAAAAAGAACACTTTAAAAGTATTTACAGAACAAAGACTGAAGGGTTGTAAGTATTGTACTTGCAGCCTTTTTTCATTATCTAAGGAATCTCACAGAACACCCACCTGCCTTTCAATTTAAATCGCCTCCCAAGTCATTTAAACGATGAATTCGTCTTGAGGTGTGATGGGTATAGGGCTTTTCCCTATAGAAAAAACAGGCTTTCCCCTGATTTACAGAATCCAACCTTTGGTTACCATTAGCGTAATTAAAGAGGTTTAAGAGCGTTTGACTGTTGTTGATTCTTTTGAGCCGTTAAATAGTAAGCCTTATTGTGAGAATCGATTGCTGAGGACAACAAATAAGTTGTCAGGCTCTATTTTGAGCATGTAGTAAGCAATAAACACGAAAGGAGAATCAGTAAAGATGAACACGTTGAAAAAGATATTTGTGTTGGTGTTGATTGCGGCAGTTGTTTCGTTTGGCCAGATGGGCTGCAAACAAGAAAGCGAACACCCTTCCGGGGAGCATCCGACCAGCGAACATCCATCCGAAGAAACTCCGTCTGAGGAAACTCCGTCCGAGGAAACTCCGTCAGAAGAACATCCTACCGGTGAGCATCCTACCGGTGAGCATCCTACCGGTGAGCATCCGACCGGAGAACATCCGAAATAATATTATCCTCTTGACTGAGTCATGCAGTTTAGGGACGAAAGGTCTTTTATGAACCGGCTAAAGGCAATACCAGCAGTGTTAATAGTTTGTACTATACTTGCGGGCTGCAATATGTCGCGAGACGAGAAGCAGGATTCGTCCGAGTCTGTACCTAACCTGGTAACAAAGGACATACAGGATGGTATCGAAAAACATATAGAAGAGCAGACACGTTCAGGTGAAGGATATTTCAAACTTCCCTTTGACGAGAAGGAACTGCAACTTAAGCTGGTTCGTGTCCACACCGAGTACCTGGCAAACCTGGGGCCTCGCCGGCATTTTGCCTGCGTGGATTTGGCGAGCATTGACGGAGATGTTTATGACGTGGATTTCTTCCTTGCCGGCGATCCGGGGGCGATGAAGGTTACGGAAACCACGGTCCACAAAGTAAACGGCCAACCTCTTTATGCCTGGGAGCAAAAGCGTAACAAAAGCTGGCAGCGCGTCCCAGTAGAGAAAGCACCGCCCAGTCTGCTCGGGGTAATCACCGATCGTGACGAGTTCGAGTTTCTTTATAAAGCAACTTTACCAGAGATGACAGGGACTGCCCATATGTGGATTCCCCTGCCGAGCACGGACTCATTTCAGACTGTTGAGATGAAGTCCATCAAAACTCCTGGAGAGCGGCAAATATTACAGGAGCGTGAATATGGAAACAGAGTACTTTTCCTGACTCTTAGTCCGGAAGACAGCGGAAAAACCGTCGCAATCCGCTTTCAGATACGCCGCCTTGAGAAAGCCGTTTATGCCTCGCAAACAACAGTCCCCGAGCAATACCTTGAGGCGGAGCGGCTTGTGCCGGCCGACGAGAGATTTCGCAGCATTGCCGAAAAAGTCGTTGAGGGCAAGAAGGGTGACCTCGTGCGTGCGAGAGCCATTTACGACCACGTTATAGACCGAATGCGCTATATGAAGTACGGCTCCGGATGGGGAAAAGGCGATGCCGTCTATGCGTGTGACACAAAAACCGGTAACTGTACGGATTTTCATTCCTACTTCATCGCCTTGTCCAGGGCCGTCGGTATTCCTGCACGCTTTGCCATTGGTGCGGCAATCCCTTCGGAGAGGAACGCCGGGGGTATAGACGGTTATCATTGCTGGGCGGAGTTCTACACGGACGGCAGGTGGTGGCCCATTGACATCAGTGAGGGTGACAAGTGTTCCAGCTTATCTACCTATTACTTCGGCCACCATCCGGCAAACCGTATCGAACTTAGCCGCGGCCGTGACCTTGTGCTTGAACCGGGCCCGGCTTCAGGTCCTATCAATTTTCTTGCCTACCCGGTGTTGGAGGTCAACGGCAAGCCGGCAAAGGTAAAAGTCGAGTTTTCCTTCAATCGAAATATTTCCGACAAACTGTAATCTCCATGGAGCATGAGAAAGTACTCGACAAATTATGGATGATATAATATTATTTGAATTTGTTGAGGTAAAAAATGCGACCTTCGGCACACACAGTTGGACATCAGAGGCAGAGAAGCCGTTGACTGCAAGAAGATTATGAATTAGTAAACATCTAATTATTTTTATTCTGTCAATGCCGAGATATAGATGGTATAAAAGTTAAAGAAATGGTCAACTCAAGCCCCTGCGGGAATCTCGCTTTTTCCTCTCCCTCCGCACCGCAGGGGCTTTTTTATTGGACGAAAAAAGCCAGGCGCTATATAAAAATAACGCATGGCTCGACCAAAGAACGAAGTGAAATTAATTGTAAACGGGAAATCCCGGATAAAAACAGATTATTAAAACTAAGGCAAGAGGTCAAATATGATCAAGCAGTCGATAACGTTTATAATGATGGCACTTTTATTGTGGATTAACAGCCGAGTAGCAATGGAAGAGGCCTCTGCCGAGCCGCCGGACGGTTTGTTGTGTACGCATCGATGGTCAGTGCGCCCAATCGCCTCTATGCCGTGACAAGTAAAGGCGGCACCTTTGTCCTGGCCGCCGGGCCGGAATTTGACATTATAGCCCACAACCAATTTGAGTCCGACGACAGCGATTTCAACGGCTCGCCGGCAATCAGTAAAGGCCGTCTATTCCTGCGGTCAACTCGTTTTCTCTACTGCGCAGGGTTTTAAGACGCGCCCGGTTTTGTTTATGTTCGAACCGGTATCATCTTTTTTTCAACGTTAAACTAACTCCGCTTCGAACGATGGTTTCCAAGTCAGGATTCGTTGTTATCGTGTTCATGTATTTTGGGTCAGCCATTCTGGGGTTAATATTGTGCGCAATGACGAGACCGCCGGGACGAACCAAAGGTAAAAGTTTATCGAGATAATCGATATAGCCTTCCTTATCTGCATCGAGAAAGAGAATATCAATTGGACTTTTAAGTTTCTTTATCTCCTCGTGGGCATCACCTTCGATGAGTGTTATGACACCGGCCATACCGGCCCGTTTGAAATTAGCACGGGCGGTGGCGGCACGCTGTGCATCGATTTCATATGTCGTTAACTTGCCACCGGTTTTTTGAAGCGCCATGCCGAACCATATGCCGGAGTAGCCGGTGGACGTTCCTATCTCAATGACATTTTTCGCGTTCATCGATTCGGTCATCATGCGCAAAAACCGCCCATCCTGCGGCGGTACGTTTCTATACCTCTGGCTTCTGAGGATATTCTCGAGAACGCCAAAAATTTTCTTCTCGTTAGCGTCTTTTGCAATAGGAGACTTTTCAAGCTGGGAATCACCCTGCCGGCCTGCCTCCGGCCTGAAAGAACGTTGCCCACGAGCGTTTGAAAACAAGGTTGCTGAGATTCCAATAATAACAGTGATGACTACGATAGTTGTACGTGCGGCATTCTTCATTTTGAATATCTCCTTTATTTTACATTTAGTTTCAGTTATTGCTCAATTTGTTCCGTAAAGTAAACATTTTCGACTCTTCAATTAAAAATAATAACAAAATCTCCTACGATTTACAACAACCTGCAAGCCGGTCCCCCGGAATCTCACTTACTCGCCCTAATCATTCAGCCAAAATGCTCTCGGAAAGTTATAACGGACTTGTTTTGATAGTGTCATTGTTATGTTGTTATAAACAGCGGGGCCTATACCGAATCAATCAGTATAAGCCCCGAGTTAATACAAATCTGTAATATCAACTATGCGATCTTAGCTGCCGGTTCCGGTTTAAGGCGCATACAGTCGAATATCGTCGAAGTACATCATACCTGAGCCGCCGGCAACAGGATTATTCTTATTGCCAAGGCCAAGAGTAATCGAAGTCACATTGGCAAGGTTCACTCCCTGGTCGGCAAACGCCTGAAGGTCGATATTCCATTCGGTCCAGGAAATTATTTGCGCTGCGTTAGGATTATCATGATTGACCACAGCGCTATCGTTGAGAGCAACGTACAAATTCTCAGCAGCGTTACCCGCAGTGCCTCGGAACCAAATTGTTAGCGTGTCGAAACCTTTGGCTGTCCAGTCACGATTGGAAGTCAATGTCAAGGTCGCCTCTGATTTCCCAACAGCATTATCGTAGGACATCGGCATCGATTGTAAACCACCATGAACGATAGTCTGCTCGGCAAATGGAGCATTAGCATTACCAACGACAGAGCCGTTTGTGGCCGGATTGTCGAATCCGTCCAGCCATGCCAGATATATCCTGTTACTGCCCGGCTCACCTTCATTAATGTCATTGTAGCTCTCCATATCGTCAATGATAAGGAAGTTGGCCGTAGCAAAACTCCAGAGCGGGCCTGTCCACGGACTGTCGGCGTTGGCATTATTGGCCTCATCAACACGCCAGTAGTAAGTAGTATTCCACTCCAGCTGTCCGGGCTCATAGCTTTCGGAACCAAGGTTTCCGCTGCCTTTATATTCGGGAGAACTCGTATCGGCGTTTTTGACGGCCTCTTTGTCTGTGCCGAAGTAAACCTCATGTGATGCACCAAAGACTCCCGGTGTCCATGTAAGAATCGGTGTTTGCGTCACGTCCAGAGCGCCATTAGCCGGCTCCAAGCTCGTGACAGCTCCATCAGTAATAAAGCTCCAGACATCGCCTTTATGGGTTTCGACAATATCGAACTCATCGACACGCCAGTAATAAGTCTTGGCCATCGTAAGTGTACCGGGATTATAATCCGTAGTTCCATGAGGAAGGGCGCCGGCTGCATTGTTAACATCGTCAAAATTGTCACCAAAATATACATAGTGCAATTTCGAACCAAAACCCGCCGCCCAGCTAAGTTCCACATCTACACCTACAGATTCGGCACCATCAGCAGGATCGGGAAAGTATGCAGTCTTGGGAGGAATCATAAAGCTCCAGACATCACCTTTCCACGGACTATCCGGATGCAGGTCATTGACTTCATCGATACGCCAGTAATATGTCTTGCCCGGGACAAGGCCATCTGGAAAAGCAAATCCGGGGAAGCCGACAACAAGAAATGTCCCACCCTGGTTGCCCTGGAATGTACTCTCGGCGCCCGTACTCACGTCGTCAGAATTATCGCCGAAATATACATCATGCGAAACAGCTGAGGTTCCCGGTTCCCATGAAATTGATATCCATGTATCCTTATGTATAGCACCATCAGCGGGATCGGGCCTATAGGCAGTTGGAAATTCACCTAACATAATAGTCTGAATCTCAAGCTGTGTCAGGGCATGGTTGAAGATTCGCGCCTCATCTATGCTGCCGACAAAGGATTCGGTGTTGGTGGAATCAACGCAACCGATCGTCACCGGGGTGTCGTCCGCGGTATCTATAAAAGTAATATTCCCGGTTTCGACTTCCTCGCCATTGATATACTGCACTGTGGCGCCGTTGTCCCAGGTCACTGCCACATGAGTCCACTCATTCGCATAGGGGGCGAGAAGTGCATTGCCCCACCCCAAACCCCCACCGCCACCGCCACCGGCACTATCGGCTCGAAACAAGAGATCGCCGGCTGGGTTGGTCTGCCAGAACCACTTGACAGTGGTGCCGGGATCCCAGCCCAGACGTTTGCCGATGATGCCCTGCTGTTCGATGCTATGCCCCTCACCCTCCCAGTTGATCCAAGCGGCCAGCGTCATGGCATCGGTACCTGCCGTGGGATCGAGGGGGCCGACCACGACTCTTTCGCCGGCCGTGTCGAAATACACGGCCGAGCCCTTGTAGCCGGCCACCCATTCTACGGCGCCATTAAACGTTCCATCATTCCCGTTTCCCGTGATGTCGGCGGCCTCGGTTCCCTTGCCTTCATCGAATGGCCAATAGCCAATCATATCCGCCAGAACTGCATCTGTGCAGATGCCTAAGACCAACAACATGGCAACAAATAATTTTATTTTTCGAAACATAATAATCCTCCTACAAAAAAGGTAACGATAACTACCACTATTCAATAAACAACGATGATTCCGCGACTTTGGGGAGCAGAAACTGTAAACACCCTCATACACGGACACAAGTTTCTCTAATATTATCTATACCAAATTACCTACATTGCCGTCAAGTAAAATCCTTTGAGAATGGATGAGCATTTGTTTTTTTATGCAAATGTGTATAAACACGGGAAAAACAAGGGGATACTGCTCATTTAGAGCAGTCTTTTCAACATATTACGTTTTTAAGGAAAGGCAGTAATTTCTATCTTTCGAATTTCATTTATTAATATAAAGCGGATTTATTTGCGCGGTATGCCCCGAAGCACATCAGTCGGGGCATAATCATCTGTGAGAATCGGTCCTTTTTGCACATAACCGTTTTGCATTCGGTCCTCTTCGATAATAGCGGGAAGATCAACGGTGAACTGCTTTTCCTTTTGCAGCCGTCTGGCCGCAGCCAACAAGTCTTTTTGCGTCAGCGGCTTTTCCCTCGCATCAACAACGACAATAACATTACCGCTACCATACGAGTATTGATTGTTGAAGACGGCAGCGAAGGTACGTCTGTGATAATGATACGACTCAAAACCAGAACGCAGATTACTAACAACGACACCATCCGGGTTTAACAGCCCTTTCATATATTCCATGAATTCTTTGGTTGTTAAATGATAGGGAATATACCCGCCCCTGAAAGTGTCCACGAAAATGATGTCGTATTTCATCTTGTCCCGTACTAATCGCCGCACCTGCACACGCCCATCGCGAACATAGACCTTCATAAGACCATCTTCCCTGAAACCGAAATACTTCTTTGCAACCGAAACCACATCAGGGTCAAGCTCGATATTATCAATCGGCACTTTGGGAAAATAATGATGTATAGCCATCGGTATGGTCCCTCCGCCGAGCCCAATAAACAGAATCCTCTTCGGGTCCGGTTTATGGGCAAATCCGGCGAACATGAGCTTATAGTAGTACATCTCGAACTGCAGCGGCTGACGGATATTAATTGCCGATTCCTCATACTCGCTGCCGGAACGACGGAACTGAAGCCGCCGTATCCCTCCTTCCTCAGTTACGAGAATGTAGTGATACAAACTTTCTTTCTCCAACAGCACTTTGGATTCATACTCTGAATAATCATTTTGTTCGGGTATCGGCCATTCCTGCCCTTGTTCAACCGGCGCGGCCAGAGAAATGCCCCATGTTAAAATCCCGACAATAACAATCATCAAAAATCTAAGACTCATGAGCGACAGCCTCCTTTTTATCAATCCCTCTCGCATACCATGTTACTAATAAGAACAGGGCAATCAGAAATAATGCCACTACTGAAAGGAACAGGATCTGCCGAATTCCCATCCAGAGTATAAAATAGAAAGAAGTAAGCAAACACCCGAGAAAACTACCCAACGTAGATATGGCATACAATGTACCGGCCTTTGTTCCAACACTCGCTACATCCCGAGTTACCAGTCGAACGGCATAGGGTGAAACAACCCCCAACAACATAATAGGGACAAAAAATAAAGCTGTAGTGGCAAAAAGTGATCCCCAACGCTCATGCAATTCGAGAGAGGCAAACCATCCGCTCATCGCCCGATGCCAAAGTGCTACAGGTACAATAGAGATTGCCGCCATTATAATAATGAGCGCAAGACAAAAACCATAAGGAAATCGCTGTGATAATAATCCACCTGCAAAATAGCCAATGCCCAGAGCGGCAAGGAACACGCTGATTACACTACCCCAAACCCAAACTCCACTGCCGAAATCCGGCGACAGCATCCTGCCGCCGACGATCTCAAGTCCCATTAATACCCATCCGCAACCGAACACCGTAACGACAACTCCGAACGTCCGCGACATACACTATTTCCCAATTGACATTTTTCATAAACAGCCGGCAACAAAGCCAAAGCCTCTGAATGTATCAAATTACCAAATCCATCTTAAAAGTTCAACTACAGTCTTTTTTCATTTTCATTACCTAATCGGCAAATCAGTCATATACCGCTGACCAGCTTTTATTGTTCAAAGCACCTCAGATGCCTTTCGTATCACGGTTAACGTTGCCACCGAATTATACTTAAGGATGCCCTGCTCTTCATATCTTCATTTAATTGAAGAACTTGTCTTGATGAGTATCATTGCGTTCTACCCGAAGATTCTTCGCCAGGCAGCCGAAACACTTGAATTGTCAAGGCAATCCTGATATTCTATTAGAAATGAGACCCGATCCCAACGTCTCGGAGTGGTTGAGCAGGTATAAATGGGAAGTTCCAATTGAGTGAAATAAGGGGACTCGAAATGGCTTTTGAGCGTTTTGAAATCTCACGTCGCAAATTTATGACCCGCAGCAGCTTAGCTGTAACCGGTATGGTTGCCGCATCTGCAAGCCCTGTCTTTTCAAATCCGGACACCGGCGTTTCATCCAACAGATACCATATCGATGAGAAAGGAAAGGATACGCTTCGGGTGGCTGCGTGCCAGATACTGAACTATCCCGACGTAGAAAAGAGCACTCAAAAAGTAATGCACTGGATTGAAGCCGCCGCACGGGATGGTGTCGATGTAATAGCATTCCCTGAAGCATGTTTGTGCGGCTATGCCAGCGGTGAGTACTGGAAGACCGCCAGGCCAGCAGATTTTGAAAAGGCTGAGGATATGGTCATTGAGTCCTCGAAGCGGCTGAACATCGCCGTTGTTCTTGGCACAGTACATTGGGAGTCGGATAAAATCTATAATGACCTTCTGGTCATTGACAAAGGTGGTTTGGTCCACGGCCGATATTCCAAGACCCACCTTGCCGAATCCTGGCCAGTGCCGGGAAAGACCCTTCCGGTGTACAAAGTCGCAGGAGTAAAATCGTGCTTTATAATCTGCCATGACGTCCGCTACCCTGAACTTGTCCGTTTACCCGCTGTTGCCGGTGCCCAAATATGCTATTTCTGCAGCCACGAAAGCGGCCTTAAGCATGAGCATAAGCTCTCGGCGTATCGCGCTATGCCAATCGCACGCGCAACGGAAAACGGTATCTTCTGTGTAATGGCCAACGCCCCCGCCGACCCCCAGACACTGCGCGGCTCACACGGTAACAGTAAAATTATTCATCCCGACGGCAACGTGCTTGTCGAGGCTGGTTATTTCAAGGAACGGCTTGTAACGGCAAATATCAAAGTCAGTGACGCCTCACGCCGGGTCGCACGCCGGGCCGCCGAAGATAATACAATCCTAAAGCAATGGCTAAACGAAGGGACAGAGCTGGTTCGAGTCTATGACTGATAAGCACCGAAGCGGAAAACCGCCCGTGTTTCGTGTCGCCGGACTGGAAAGTATTTTTACGAAAGGAAAAGACAAAATGAAAGATAACAGAACATCGCATAATGATATTTCGTCAGATTCATCCACTGCGCACCACCGAGCCAAATATGGCGGTATCTCAGTCGGAACAATATCAGCCGGGATTCTTCTGATGGTCTTGGTTTGTTTATGGGCATCAGCCGGCTTGGCCGCTGAGGGAAAACGCAGTCCGCGTGCGGCCAGGAGCGTGCATTTGTGGTATCCCGCCGAACAGGGCGTCGTTTACTACAATGAAGTAACTGTAGAAAAGAGTTATCCGGGCAGCTACTTCTGTGTATGCGGTTTCAAGCACGGATATTTCGGGATACAGGAATTGTGGAAAGGTAATAAAGTTGTCATTTTTTCGGTATGGGACCCCGGCAAACAGAACAATCCGAATACGGTACCCGAGGACAGGCGGGTCAAGGTTTTGCACGAGGGCCAGGACGTGCGCGTCAGCAGGTTCGGCAATGAAGGCACCGGCGGCAAGAGCATGTTCGATTATCAGTGGAACGTCGGCGAAACGTACAGGTGTATGGTCAAGACCTCCGTAGAAGGCGATAAGACAACATACTCAGCCTATTTCTACCTTAATGAAGAAAAGAAGTGGAAACATCTGGCGACATTTCAAACGATTACCAGCGGGGACTATCTCAGCGGGTATTACTCGTTCGTGGAGGATTTCTTACGCAACGGCAAAAGCGCACAAAATGTCCGCCGGGCACGGTACGGCAACGGCTGGGTCAAGACCAAAGACGGCAAATGGCAGCCGCTCACCAGGGCGAGATTCACAGCCGACAGAACACCGACGATGAATATCGACGCAGGCATCAGTAAGGGTCGGTTCTTTTTGCAGAACGGCGGCGAGACAGAGAACCATACCCCGCTAAGGTCACAGATGGACTGCCCCATTGAGCAAATGAGCCGGCCTCAAGAGAGCTTTGACGACGTGTGGGAGCAGGTTTGGGCCGATGAGTTCAATTACGAAGGATTGCCGGACAAAAATAAGTGGGATTATGAAACGGGTTTTGTCCGCAACCGTGAAAAACAATATTACACAAAGGCCCGCCCTGAAAACACCCGCGTTGAAAACGGTACGCTGATTATCGAATCACGGAAGGAACAATACGAAAAGGGGCAATATACCTCGGCGAGCCTCCATACATGGCATAAGGCTGAATGGTTGTATGGCCGAATTGAAGTGCGTGCGAAGCTTCCGACAGGCAAAGGGATGTGGCCGGCAATCTGGATGCTAGGGACAAACCGGGATAAGGTCGGCTGGCCCGCTTGTGGTGAGATTGATATTATGGAGAACGTCGGATTCGACCCGGATACCATCTGCGCCAACATACATACCAGGGCGTATAATCATGTTAAGAAAACGAACAAAGGCTCAAAAATAAAGGCCGAAAAACCTTACGAGCAGTTCCATATCTATGCGATTGAGTGGAACGAGGATCGTCTCGACTTCTTCCTGGATGATGAAAAATACTTCACGTTCAATAATGAAGGGACAGGCAATGACGCCTGGCCCTTTAATAAACCGCATTACCTCATCTTAAACGCGGCCATCGGCGGCTCCTGGGGCGGCGGCAAAGGAATTGATGATACCATCTTCCCGCAAAAGTACTACATCGACTACGTAAGAGTCTTCAGGAGAAGATGAACCTGACATACACGATGTAAAGGCGGTTTGCGGACCGCGCTATATCACAAATGGATATAATTCAATAGCCACGAATCCCGATGGGGTGAAACACAAGCGAAAATCAACTTCAATTTTCAATTCAAAGTGCCTCAGTGGCCACTTAGGTGGCGAATTCGTCTTAAGAGGTAAAAAAGTTTTTTACCCCGCCAAGAAGAAACTCCTTAAGTTCTCTTATCCTAATTCGATAAAGATTATATGAAACTTATTTATCGTAGGTACTCATAAATGTTAATATGGGTACTTTGGGCATTTTTGACAAGGCTAAAAAAACTTGTTTGGTACCTAAGGAGTCAAAAAATGTTAGCAATTAAGAACAACCTTATGGCAGTAAACGCCGCAAGGCACCTGGGCCAGAGCTACGATGCCCTGTCTCGGTCGGTCGAAAGGCTCTCATCGGGTCTGCGCATCAACAGCGCAAAGGACGACGCGGCCGGGCTGGCTGTTCGCGAATTGATGCGGGCCGACATCGCCGTTATCCAGCAGGGCGCCCGTAACGCTCTGGACGGCATTAGTATGCTCCAGACTATGGAAGGTGCTATGGCAACAATCGATGATGCCTTAGTGCGTATGCAGCAGTTGGCCGAACAGGCGGCCACCGGCTCGTACTCTGCAGCACAGAGAACGATTATGGAGAACGAGTTCAAGGAAATGCGCGAGGAAATCGACCGCGTCGCCGGAGCTACCACGTTTAACGGCATTAAGATGCTCGACAACTCCGCTTCTGTGAATATCCACTTTGGAAAACTTATCACCGATAACATAAATGTTACGGGCACTAACATAACCAGTGCATCAAGTGGTCTTAGTATCACGGGCCTGACCATTGCCGACGTATCCAGTGCCAAGAACGCCTTAGTAACGCTGGACAGCGCAATCGCCACCAAAGATACAGCTCGTGCTGCGTTCGGTTACAAGATGAACCGTCTTGAAGGTACGATATCGGTGCTTAATATTCAGGCTGAGAACCTGCAGGCAGCAGAATCTCGTGTTTCGGATGTCGATGTTGCCACCGAAATGGCCGAGATGACGAAAAACCAGGTGCTCGCACAGGCCGGTATTTCGATGTTAGCTCAGGCCAATACAATGCCTCAGATGGCACTGACACTGCTTAGATAAAAAGCAGCAGCGTTTGAGTGTTAT
>Ga0307379_10003524_pt1 | contig 22730 bp, 18 predicted proteins | sample UN2MG_FD_202237 | JGI IMG/M metagenome (GOLD analysis project Ga0307379, IMG submission 202237) | Soil microbial communities from Risofladan, Vaasa, Finland - UN-2 | ecosystem: Environmental > Terrestrial > Soil > Coastal area > Acid sulfate soil | place: Finland: Risofladan, Vaasa | collected... | reverse complement strand
TGCCACAGCGGGCACAGCTCGCAGTATGCCAAGCTGCTTACCGCACCGCAGCCTGAGCTATGCTACAACTGTCACGACGAGAAGAATGGCTCCGGAGAGAAAACTCACACTGCCGCGCTCAGCAGCCACGGCTGCGGCCGGTGCCACGACCCGCATGTCTCGAAACATCCCGCGCTGGCGAGCAAACCGCAAGTCGAGCTGTGCCTCGATTGCCATAGCAAGGCGGTAGTCCACGACGGCCGCACGATCGCCGGCATCCGAAGCACTATCGTGGAGCCGAAGCTGAAGCACGGGCCGGTCGGCGAAGGCGATTGCGGTGCCTGCCACGACGTTCACGGCCCCCAGGAACCAGCGCTCCTCGCCAGGGAGTATCCCGACGAGTTCTACGCGCCCTTCTCGGTGGAGAAGTACGAGTTGTGCTTCAAGTGCCACGACGAGCAGCTCGTTCTGGCATCCGAAAGCGACACCGCCACAGGTTTCCGCAACGGCACCCGCAACCTGCATGCAGTGCATGTCAGCAATGTACGCAAGGGCAGGACCTGCCGCGCGTGCCACGCTGCACACGCCACCGACCTTCCCAAGATGGTGAGGAAGTCGGTGCAGTTCGGGCAATGGGAGCTGCCGATCGGCTTCCAAGAGACCGGGAACGGCGGAAGGTGCGAATCGGGCTGTCACTTGCCGAAGGGCTACGACCGCGTGGCCCCGGTATCGTATGCGGCGCCGGCGATGCAATTTCCGTAGGGGCGGGTTTCAAACCCGCCCTCCCCATCTGGTCGTTTTTTTGAACATAGGGCGGGTTTGAAACCCGCCCCTACCAGATGGAGCCGCCCGACTGTGGTCTTGAGCCTGTGTTTGTACGGAAAACTCTCGTGAGATAGAAAGGACTCGAGGGGCCATGAAAACCGCGAAATGCCTCGGTGGAACAATCTTTATCGTCGCCTTCGTCGCCGGGGCGGCACTCGGTGCTGAATCGAACATGGCAGGCAGCAAACATGATATGCGCCTGACAAACTCGAACAGGGAGCTTTGCCTGCCCTGTCATACCCCGCACGGTGGCGACGAGACGGTAGGTTACCTGTGGAACCACGCCTACCAGCCCGCTTCGGCCTTCACCACATGGGAAAACGCGACGCTTGGCGACGAGTCGTTGATGTGCATGGGCTGCCACGACGGACAGACCGTGCGCGACAACTACGGCGGCGGCAAGAATAGCGCCGGTTATGTCCTCGTTGGCCCGCCGGCGATCGGCACCGACCTGACCGACGACCATCCCGTCGGCGTCGAGTACCCGAACAGCTCGCGCTATGCCGAGAAGACGACGGGTGAGGACGGCGATCCGGTCGTCGACATCGGCGACGGCAAGCACTTGCCACTTTACAGGAACGCGACAACCGGCAGGGACCAGGTGGAATGTGCCACCTGTCACGCCGTACACAACCACACGAAGGACTACCTGCTTCGATACGAGAACACGGGCAGCGCGCTCTGCCTGGGATGTCATGCAGCATGGTAAGCAGTGGGCAAAACAGGGGGACGGATTTGCCTGCCAGTCTCCTCAGGGATGAGCGGAAGCATTGACTGCAAGCCGTAGCAACGGTTACTGAAAGGAGGTGGTAGCGAACACGGACTCCCGGTCTGGACCATAGCAATGTGTAGTCCATCTGAACGTTCAGATTGGACCGCCGAAATAGGATCTTTAGCAAAAGGAGACTCTTGGTAATGCTCAGAACACTGATGATCTTGTTGAGCGTCGGCCTTATCGCGACTATGTCGCCGGCCGGTATCGTGGACGGCCCCCACAACATGGCCGCCGAAGGCTACGACATCACTAATGACGAGGTCTGCCTGCCCTGCCATACCCCGCACGGCTCGAGTGAGGATGAGTATCTCTGGAATCAGACTATCCCCGCCGATACCGCCATCACCGTCCGTGACGGCGCCGTGCTCGGCCACGTTTCGCTGATGTGCATGGGCTGCCACGACGGCGTCACCGCCATCAGCGCCTCCGAAAGCGGCATGACGGTAGCGGCCGATGCCGCCCTCGGCACCGACCTCAGCAAGGACCACCCCGTCGGCGTCGACTACGGCAGCAGTTACCGCCGCGCTCCGGCTGAGCCCATCCGCGGCGGCAGGATGCAGGGCGTCAAGGTTGTCGTCGGCCAGAACCCTGACGGCACCGACATCACCAAGGACCTGCCTCTGTACCACCGCGATGACAACGGCACCGGGCTCGAGCAGGTGGAATGCGCCACGTGCCACACCCCGCACACCGACGCGCAGGACCTCCTCCGCGTCGACAATGCGGGCAGCACCCTCTGCACCGGCTGCCACACCGCTCAGTAATAACTGAACGCGAACATCGTCTCCCTCGCTCCGGGGTCGAAACGCCTCGGAGCGGGGGTCCGCATTGTTCCTCAGACCACAGCCGAAGACGTATCAACATGAAAAGAATCACAGTTATAAGCTGGTTGGCGGCGGCCGCGACCGTTCTTTGCGCGGCGCTTGGCGGTTGCGCTCACAACGTGAACACCAACACCCCGGCCGTGGCCGACACCCCCCCCGTCTTCTTCCCACCGGCGCCCGAGGAACCGCGCCTGCAATTCCTGTGCAACCTCAGCGGCTCGAAAAACTTCGAAAAGCCGCAGGGCTGGCTGGAGCGTTTCATCCTCGGCGAACGCCCACCGAGCGAGAAGACCATCGTCAAGCCGTTTGGCGTGGCGGTGCACGACGGCAAGATATACGTGGCCGACAGCGCCGCCGCGTGCGTCGCGGTGCTGGATATGGCAAACGAACGCTATGAAACATTTGGCACGGAGGGACCGGGCAGGCTGAAGCTGCCCATCAATCTCTGCTTCGACGGCGAGGGCCTCCTGTACGTCAGCGATACCGGACGCAACCAGGTTGTCGTCTTCGACGCCAACCGCACATATGTTACAGCTTACGGCAGGGATGAGAACTTTCGTCCGGCCGATGTACTCGTGCTCGGAAACGAAGTGTACGTGCTGAACATTCTGGAGCACAACATTCTCGTGTTCGACAAGAACGGCCGCGAGCTGAAGCGAACCATCGGCTCGCGCGGGAGAGAGCCGGGCCAGTTCAATTATCCATCCAATTTCACGGCGGACAGAGACGGAAACGTGTACGTGAGCGACTCGCTCAACTTCCGCATCCAGGAGATCGACAGCGAAGGCAGACCGCTGGTCCATTTCGGCAAGCCGGGCAGAACGCCGGGCTGTTTCGCCCGGCCGCGCGGAATCGCCGTCGACCGCGATGGAATCGTCTACGTGGTCGACAGCGGCCTGCACGTTGTGCACCTTTTCACGCATGACGGCAAGCCGCTGATGTTCATCGGCGGCGCCGGCGAGGAAGACGGCCAACTGGTGCTGCCGGCGCAGGTGACGGTCGATTACGACAACGTCGATCTGTTCAAAGACTGCATCGCTCCCGATTTCGACGCGAAGTACCTGGTGCTTGTCACCAATCAGATAGGCAAGAACAAGGTGAGCGTATTCGCGTTTGGAGCCCGGAAGACGGTTGCTTCGCCGACACCACAATGAACGGCAAGGCCGGCAAGCAATATGCGGAGAGGGCGGCGCGCTGCCGGCCATGGCTCATCGGCGTGCTGAGCGCCTCGGTGATCGCCGGCTGCGGTTGGTCCGCCCCCGACGTGCGTTACCGAACGCTGAGCTTCTTCTTCGACGGCGTGCCCGTGCCCGAGACGATGCCGGCGGCGGGCGATACGCAGCAGGAGGCCGGCTCTGCACGCACCACGCGAGTCAGAATCGTGGCGCCGACCTTCAGCCATCAGCCCTATAAGGAAGGCAATTGCGAGACCTGCCACTCTTCGGCCGGCACCGGGGCGCAGATGGCGCCGAGCGCGAAGGTCCTGTGCTCGAAATGCCACACCGACTTCAACAAAGGAGCGAGATACTGGCACGGCCCGGCGGCGGCGTGGGCGTGCCTGCAGTGCCACTCGCCGCATGAGTCGCATAACGAGGCCCTCCTGGTCAAGCCCGTCGGAACGCTTTGCGCGGCCTGCCACGACACCGAATCCAAGGCCTTCCTCGCGAGCAACGATGCTCACACGGACAAGGAGAACTGCACGCGTTGCCATGACCCGCACGGCTCTTCAGACCGCATGCTGCTGAAGCCCTGACTTATCGGAGTGCCCGGGGCTTGCGCGTCTTTTCCTTTGCGTCTGTGCGGCGAGCTGTGTCATGCGGAAAGGGGCAAGCGTTGCACCATCAGGAAGAACGGCGCGTCGTATGGCGCTGCATCGCCTTGCTGATGGTGGCGGTCGTCGCCGCGTCGTGTGCTCCGGCGAGCAGTGTGAACTCGGAGTTCCAACCGCTCAGGCTCGCAAGGCCAAAGGGGTCCGTTGGCGTGCGGTACGAAAGCACCAGCGAGAAAACGGAAGGCGCCCTGGGGAACGTCAAAATCGCCGGCACGACCCTGGAAGAGTTCCTCGAACTGAAAACGCGCGGTTCGGTCGTACATCCCAATCTGCTCGAGTTCACTGCGTCCGGGCTTTTCGGCCTGTCGCAGGAGCACTTCACGGAGGACGACAGGACCGACAGTGCCAACGGTGATATTCTCGAGTACGACCTGGCAGCGGATATCCTCCAGCAGAAGCTTTTCCCGACACACGTTTATGCCAGCCGGAGCGACCGACTCGTGCCCAGACGTTTCGAATCCAGCCTTCGTGTCAAACGTATCCGCGACGGCGTCAGGATGAGGATGGCCGACGACCGCACCCCGATGAGCCTCGAAATCAACCGCGAGCAGGTCACCGAAGGAATTCAGTCGAGCGTCGGTGAAGGTGCCGAAACACAAAGCTGGAACCTCGCATACAACGCCGCCACCAGCCTCGGACGGGCCGGACGACTCTCGCTGGGCTACCTCCATAACGAGACGCAAACCGACGCCGTTTCCGAAAGCCTCATCCAGGACGAACTCAAGCTCAACCACAACATCTTCTTCTTCGGCAACGAGCGCCACCGGCTCGCCACGAGGTTTCGCTACAACGAACGGCAGGGCACAACGCCGATCACCGACGTCGACCTGCGCACACAGCTCAAACTGAAGCACACCGATACGTTCTCGACGGACTATCGCATCGGATACCGCGACCGGCAGCGCGAGGAACTCGGGCAGAAGCTGTTGGACACTCAGGCCGGCTTCACGCACCAGCTCTACCGCAGCCTGAAGACAACCGGCCGCGTCTACGAGTCCGAAGATCGGTCGAGCGGCGGCCTCACAACCACTCGCAGCGGCGGCGGGCTGTCCGTCAACTACCGCAAACTCACGGGTTTGGGCACGCTGTTCCTCGGGGCATCCGGCAACTCCGACGTCAGCAGCGACAAGGGCGTCACCAATGTGCTGTTCGTCATCGACGAAAGCCACAATCTCAGCTCACTGCTGCCGACATTCCTCGTCGAGCAGAACATTGTGGCGGGATCGATCTTCGTCACCGATTCAGCCGGCAAACCGCTCGTAGAGGGCCTCGACTACATCGTGACGCAGGTCGGCACCATGACGAGCCTGCGCATAACGCCGCTCGGGAGCGACCTCAACGAAGGCGACGAGGTGCTCGTCGACTACCAGTATACCAGGCCCGGCGACAACCGTCAGCGGACCAACACGGTTTCGTGGTACGCACGCCACACGTTCTCGTTCGGTCTCACGCCGTACGTTCGCTTCACGGACCGCAACGTCACAATCACTCCACGCTCGCCGGGCCTGCTGGAGAACGACGAACAGACCACCACGCTCGGGGCCGAGCAGCGCCTCGGGCCGTTCACGTTCTCCGTCGAACGGCGGACCTCCGATATGGCCACCTCGCCGTATCGCTCGATGCGCTACAGCGGCGGCTATCACGCCGGACGCACCGACGGCACGCGCTTCGGCATATCGGCCGATTACGCCAACTTCGATTTCCTGGCCCCCAACGAACGAACCACACGCGCGTTCAGCGCCTCGGCGAAAGTCGAGCGTCCGCTGACGAAGCAACTGAAAATCACCTGCGGCGCCGGCTATCGCAGCGAAGACGACTCGGTCACCGGGCACACCAGTTCTTCTGTCGGCCGCGCCGGTCTGACGTGGGTCTTTCGCGCGTTTCGGCTGAGCACAAACGCCGAGCATTCGTGGGGCAGCTTCCCCGACGGCAATACGCAGTACACCGCATTCAACGTGACCATTGAGCGGAAGTTCTGAGGCATCGAATGGCGAACAGCCTGATAAGACCGCCCCGAATACTACTGAGCGGCACGGCAGCGCTCGCGCTGTGCTGCCTTGCCGCGGGCTGCGCCACCGCGCCGGGCGTGATCCTCACGGCCGGCGAGAACTCGCCGGTGTGGCCGGCTCCGCCGTTGGAGCCGCGTATTGTCGCCCTCGGCCAGCTCGCCATGTCCGAAGACCTGCTCCCCGGCAAATCGTTCTGGGAGAAGCTGACCGCCACCGTCTTCGGCGCGAAGCAGCCCGGAGCGCTCGTCACGCCGCATGGCCTGCTGGTGACCGGGGACCAGGAGATGTTCGTTGTCGATTCCGCCGGCAGGTGCATCCATCGTTTCGGCCTGTCAGATCGCACCTACACCTGCCTGCCGCTTCGGGAGATCGCACAGGCGCCCGTGGGTGTCGCGTCCGACGCGCAGAACCGGCTGTATGTGACGGACCCGCCGTCCGGCGCAATTCTCGTGCTCGATCGCGAAGGCGCCCTGATCGCGAGGATCACGGCCGACGAAATGCTGAGGCCGACCGGCATCGTCTTCAGCCACGACAACTCGCTGCTGTACGTTTCCGACACGGCGGGCCATCGCGTTCTCGCCTTCGACACCGCCGGCCAGTTGCGGCGCAAGTTTGGGGGGCGCGGGGGGCGGCCAGGCGAGCTGTACTATCCGACCGGGCTGTGCGTGCGAGACGGCAAGGTCTACGTCTGCGACAGCTTCAACTTCCGTGTGCAGGCGTTCGACCTGAACGGCGGGTTCATCGGCTCGTTCGGGGAGGAAGGCGACCGACCCGGCAACTTCTCGCTGCCCAATGCCGTGGCCGTCGACGCTGCCCGGCGCGTGTGGGTGCTCGACGCCCGCTTCGAGAACATACAGGCCTTCGACAGCTCCGGCCGCCTGTTGATGGCCTTGGGACATGAGGGAACCGGGCCCGGCCAATTCTGGCTGCCCCGTGCGCTGTACATCGGCCCGGACAACCGCATGTTCGTCAGCGATTCCTATAACCGCCGCGTCCAGGTGTTCCAGATTCTTCCGGGAGATGGTTAAGTGATACGACCGCAACAGCTTCCGGCATTCGTGCTCGCGGTCTGCTGTCTGCTGGCCGGCGGCCGCGCTCTCGGTGAAGGCGGGACGGTGCACAACTTCCCGCTCGCCGGCGTTGAGGGCAGCTCGAGAGGAGCGTGCTCATATTGCCACGTCACTCACGCGGCGAGCGCGGGACCGCCCGCGCTGTGGGATCCCGAGCTTTCCAACACCGTCTACAAGGTCTACGAAAGCTCGACGCTCCAGGCGCAGGTGGGCCAGCCCAGCGGCTCCGCCAAGGTTTGCCTGAGCTGCCACGACGGCACACTCGCACCGGGTGCCATGGGCCCCGGAGGCACAACGCTGCCCGCCGCCATCCGCGAGATGCTGCAGGGCGAGCTTGCACTCGGCACCGACTTGTCCGACGACCATCCCGTCTCATTCAAGTACGACGCCGCGCTGTCGTCCAACGATCCGGGGATACGCCACCCGGGCGGGCTGCAGTCCACGGCGGTCAAGCTCGACAAGAACGGCATGGTGCAATGCACCACCTGCCACGATCCGCACATCGACACCGCTGAGGGATTCCTCGTGATGAACAACCGGGCCTCGGCCCTGTGCGTCTCGTGCCACCAGGTTTCGGGCTGGGCCGATTCCGTTCACGCCACCTCCACCGCCACGGCATCCGGCGCGAATCCCTGGCACACGGAGTGGACCAACGTGGCCGACAACGCATGCGGGAACTGCCACACGCCGCACCACGCCGGCAGCGCCAGACTGCTCGTGCATCAGGATGAAGAGCAGAACTGCCTGGCCTGCCACGACGGCAACGTGGCCGAGAAGGACATCGCCTCCGAAATGCGGAAACCGAGCGCACACAGGGCCGATCTCTACCGCGGCGTTCACGACCCGCTGGAGAACCCGCTATCAGCGCCGATGCACGTTGAATGTCATGACTGCCACAACCCGCATGCGGCGCGCCTCGAGCACGGTGCGAACCTGCCGGGAAGCCTCGAAGCCGTTCGCGGCGTTAACACGGCCGGCGCGGTCGTCGCCACGGCGACGGCCGAATACGAAATCTGCTACAAGTGCCACGCCGACAACCCCAGCCGCCCCGAGTCGACCATTTCGAGGCAGATCGAACAGACGAACGTCCGCATGGAGTTCAACGACCAGAATCCTTCGTTTCATCCCGTGGGCCAGCCGGGCGCGAGTGACAACGTGCCCAGCCTGATCGCGCCGCTGGCCGAGGATAGCGTGATAACCTGCACCGACTGCCACGCGAGCGACAACGCGGCGATCCGCGGGCCTCACGGCTCGGCCTTCGCGCCGCTGCTCGTGCGCAATTACAGCACAGCCGACTACACCAACGAAAGCGCCTCAGCCTACGCGCTCTGCTACGGCTGCCACAGTCGCGACGTCCTGTATTCCGACAGCAGCTTCAAAGACCACGAGAAGCACGTGCGAAGCAAAAGCACGCCCTGCTCGGCGTGCCACGATCCGCACGGCATATCATACACGCAGGGGACCTCGACGAACCACGGGCGCTTGATCAACTTTGATACGTCCATCGTCCTTCCCTACCAGGGGCGGATCGAATATGAACACGACTCGATGACGGGCACGAACAGGTGCTGGCTAACCTGTCACGGCGAGGAACACAACGGAGGCGATGATGACTGAGGCACAGGCTCAGTTTTTCCGCCTGCTGCAACTGCTGAGCAGCAGTGCGTCGCAGCAGCCCGGCACCGTTCCCGCCGGACACGCGTCGTCGGCCGCGACGCTTCCGAGCACCGACCCGGCTCTCGATCCGGTGTGCCGCCTCGAGTGGCTCGTGAAGCTGAGATGGATGGCGATCGCCGGGCTGATGATCGCCACGTGGGTCGCTTCGGCCGTTATCGGCGCCATTGAGCAGCCGGTGCGGTTGTATGCGATCGCCGTTGGGCTTGCCGCGGCAAACGGCCTGTTCACTTACGCCAACAGCCTGCTGCGAGGGCGGCTCCGCCTGATCCGGCGTTGGGCGATTGCGCAGGGGCTTACCGATCTCGTGGCCATCACGCTGATGATCCACTACAGCGGCGGAGTCGAGAACCCGTTTGTCTTCTTCTACATTTTTCACACCGTGATCGGCAGCATCATTTTCCGGCCTCCGATCTGCTACCTGCACACCGCCACGGCGTGCGTGCTGTTCGGGGGCCTGATCGGTATCGAGTACTTCAGTCCGTCGGCGCACATTCCGCTGGCATCGGTAGCGCTTCCGGGCCTGGCGTCGAGCTCCACATACGTGGCAGGCGTTTTCGTGAGCTTCTGCGCCACGCTGATCATCACAGCGCACCTCACCGGCAGACTTGTCAGAGAGCTTCGCAGGCAGGGCGCCGAGCGCGACCACGCACTGCTGGAGCTTCACACGCAGGAGAAACAGCTCGAGCATTGCACCGACCAGATCGGCGAGCTGATCAGCCGCGCTGAAGCCGAGGGGTCATTCGATATCAGGTATGAGAACCCGCACCTCAGGCCCTGCTGGGTGATCAAGGAATGCGGCGACCACGAGTGCCCCGCCTACGGGGCGGAAAACCTTCGCTGCTGGCAGATGGCCCGCGACTATTGCCACCAGCTCTTCGCCGGCGCCGACGACTTCGGGGGCTGCCCGAGCTGCGAGGTATACCAGGAAGCGCGGCCGGACAAGCTCACCGAGATCGGCGAGAGCTTCAACAACACGATGTGTTTCCTCGAGCGCCACGCGCGCGAGGCGTCTGAGCTGCAGAAGCAGATCATGCACCAGGAGAAAATGGCCGTGATCGGGCAGATGGCGGCCGGTGTCGCCCACGAGATCGGCAATCCGCTCGCGTCGATCTCGTCGCTGGTGCAATACCTCAGCCGCAAGAGCACCGACGCACCCCTGCAGGAGAGCCTGGCGCTGGTGAACTCGCACATAGAGCGGATCAGCAGGATCGTGCGCGACATGGTCAACTTCGCACGGCCGATGGCGCCCGAAGAAGAGATCATCGACGTGAACGCCACCATCATGCAGGCCGTGAAGATGGCCAGATACGACAAACGTTCGCTCAACGTGCAGATCGAAACGCAGCTCAGCGGCCAATCACCCATGACCCGCGCCAGCGGCGATCAGCTCATGCAGGTTTTCGTCAATATCATATCAAACGCCCTGGATGCGACCGGCGACGGCGGCACGCTCACGATCTCCACGGCGGAGTTCGACAACGTGGTGCGAGTCGCGTTTGTCGATACCGGCATGGGAATGACGAAAGATGAAATGCAACATATCTTCGAGCCGTTCTTCACCACCAAGGAGGTGGGCGCCGGGACCGGTCTCGGGCTGAGCGTTACCGACTCGATCGTGCGCAAACTCGGCGGACGGATCGAAGTGGACAGCCGCAAGGGCGAGGGCACGCGTTTCGACGTGTATCTTCCATGCGCTTCAGAATAGCGTGTGAGCCTGCCGTGCTCGTTCGAGCACGCGCGTGAGAATGGAGTATTCCAGAGTGGAAAAAGTCCTCGTCATAAGCCGCGACCCGGCCGTGTCGCATGCCGTATGCACGTTTCTGTCGCAGCAATACGACGCGATGAGCTGCGTTCCCAGCCCGCAGGCCGAGCTGATCGCTGCGGAGCAGGAGGTGGCCGTCATTATCGCCGACGTGAAGACGCCCGAGGCCGAGGAGCTGCAGCTCCTGTGCGACATCAAGGAGCGATACCCGGACCTGCCGGTGATCTTCCTTTCGCTGTATGCTTCGCAGTTGTCGAGAAGGCACCAACTGTTCCAGAACGCCCTGTTCTTCCCCAAGCCGTTCGACAACGAGGCTGTTGCGGCCGGCGTTGCCCTGCTGAGCGCCGCTCGGCGCTCGACCACCAAGACCGACTCCGCAGGCTCGGCCGAAGGCTAAGCCGGACCACCCCCGGCGGCCCCAGATGTATTCCCGGGAGGCGTAATTGAAGAGCCTTATTTCAGATTTCCTGAAGCTGATCAAGTCGCACCGTCGTACCCTCATACGACTTGCGATCATGCTGGTCGTTGCAGGCATCGGATTCTCGGTGGCGGGGTTCTACCTTTCGTCGCAGCCGTGGTTCTGCAACTCGTGCCACTATATGAAACCGTACGTCAAGAACTGGAAGACGTCGTCGCACTCCGATGTCGCGTGCCCCAAGTGCCACTTCTCGAAGCACCCCGTGGAGCTGCTCAAGGAGAAGACGCACGCGATGGCGACCACGATCCGCTACGTCGTCGGTACGTACGACCGCCGCCCGCGGGCCGAAGTCGATGACGAAGCCTGCCTGGCCGGCGGCTGCCACGACACTCGCCTGCTGAAGGGCAAATCCACGTTCAAGCGCGGCATCATCTTCGACCACCAGGACCACCTCGAGGGCGAGCCTCGCAACATCAAGCTGCGCTGCACGACGTGCCACTCGCAGATCGTTCAGGGCGATCACATCTCAGTGACCGAGTCGGTTTGTTTCACCTGCCATTTCCTCGATCATGACTCGATGGACACGGTCGAGCGCGAGCCGCTTGGCGGCTGCGGTCTCTGCCACGGCGCCCCGAGCGAAACCGTCACGCACAAGGGCTTCACGTTCGACCACGCTCGCTACATCGATCAGGGCGCGGCGTGCATGAAATGCCACGTGCGCGTCACCCGCGGAACAGGCGTCGTGCGTGAGAATCGCTGCTACGACTGCCACATGGAAGAAGACCGGGAGAAGTACGACCGCAAGACGATCCACAACACCCACGTGACGGAACACAAGGTGGAATGTTTCGAATGCCACGAGGAGATTCAGCACGGTCTTGTCGAGATGACCGAGACGCTCGACTTGACATGCGGTCAGTGCCACGTTGCGGAGCGCGATATGTTCGCCGGCGTGGGTTCATCGCTCGTGGCCGACTCGCCGGGCGCCATGTATCTCGCCAAGTTGAGCTGCCAGGGCTGCCATCACGAGGCGCTAGGCCCGCACCCGCGTTCCAAGGTCAACGTCGACGAGATGCGGAAGGGGTGCGTCGACTGCCACGAAGCCGGCTACGACGCGATGCTCGACGAGTGGGCCGCCGTGTCGAGCGAAAGCGCGCGAACGGTCGAGGGCGGCATCACTGCTGCCGAAGCGGCCCTCAGCGTCGCCGAGCTTCCTGACGGCGACAGGGCGAAAGTCAAGAGCGCGATCGCAAAGGCGCGTTCGGAGCTCGAGCTCGTGCGAAGCGGCGGCGCCGTGCACAACATGACCTACAGCCTGGCCGTGCTCGAAGCATCGCGCAATCAGCTCGCCGGAGTCGCTCGGGAAGTCGGGCTGCAACCGGGCGACTCGACCTGGTCGGCCGCAGCGGCGGTACCCGAGCAGATACTATCGTGCGTGAAGAACTGCCATCTCGGGATGAGGCACAAGCCGACGGTCGACTTCCAAGGCAAGTCCTTCCCGCACGACCGACATCTCGGCAAGAACGCTCCGACATGCGAAACTTGTCATAACAACAAGCCCGAGCACGGAACGCTGACGGTGACGTTGGCCGACTGCACGAGCTGCCATCACAAGAACGAACCCGACGACTGCGCCACCTGTCATAGGCTGCAGGCAGCCGTGTTCGCCGGCAAGGGCGACCCCCTCCCCACGCCGTCGCAGCACCCCGGTATCATGTCGGACGACATCCCGTGCCAGGCGTGCCACACGACGACCGCACCCGACGACCCCGCGCCGCGGGCCGTGCCGGCTGCGTGCGACGAGTGCCACGACAAAGGCACGGGCACCTCGATCACCTCGCTGTGGCAGTCGACCACAAAGAAGCTGCACACCGGCAGCCGCGAACGGCTCAACGAGATCGCGAAGGACCCCGCCCTGGCGAAGCTCCCTCTGGCACGGCAGTCCGTCGACGCCGCCCGCAGCTTGCTCGACGCAATCGAGCAAGACGGAAGCTGGGGCGTGCACAACCACGAGATAACCGACTTGATGATCAGGGAAGCGGACGGCCTGATCGGCCGGGCCGCGCGTCTTCTGAAGAATGAGACCTCAGCGGAAAAGTGAGAGACCCGATGAAAAAGCGCAAGTTCATAATCGGCGGAATCGTCATCATCGCCTGCGTCGCGGGCCTGGTGCTGACCACCACCGGCATGAGCCTCGACTTCTACGACTCGGTCAGTCAGTTCACGGCCAGGCTCGATTCTATCGAAGGCCGCGCGGTTCGCGTGCGCGGGATCGTCAGCCCCGGCGAAATCGCTCACGACGCCAACACGCTCGACACTGAATTCACCCTCGCGGACGACGACGCTTCGGTTCGCGTGTTCTATCACGGCGTGCTGCCGAGCAGCTTCACTTCCGGCAGCGATCTCATCGTTCAGGGGACTTACGACGCAGACGCCAGGAGGCTCGTCGCGAACCAGTTGATGTTCAAGTGTCCGTCCAAGTATGAAAGCGCGAGGAATCAGCGGTAGGGGATCAGCGACCGCGGTTCGCCAACGTCTTGTGACCGCGAATAGTGAACCATGCTTGGGGCACAGTAACCAATAAGGTGTCCTCCCGCAGACATCGCGTTTCCTCAATACCCGACCAGGAACAATAGGTATGGCAGATATCGGTCAATTCGCGCTCGCTCTTGCGTTCGCCACTTCCGTGATCGGCGCTCTGGCCGGGATTCACGGTCTTGTCTCCCGAAGGCGCAGCAACCTGGCGCCGGCGATGCTGAACCTGGCCGCCGCGTCGGCCTCCGTAGCGGTTGCGGCGCTGCTCGTTGCGCTGGTGCGGCACGACTTCCAGATCAAGTACATCGCCGAGCACACCGACCGCGCGATGTCGGTTGTGTATCTCGTGGGCGCCTTGTGGGGAGGGCAAAGCGGGTCGCTCCTGCTGTGGGGCTTCCTGCTCGCGATCTTCTCCGCATTCGCGATAACCCGCTCGCGCAATCTTTCGTCGCAGGTTCAGTCACAGGCGACGGTCATTCTGCTGCTCCTCACCTGCTTCTTCGTCTCGCTCGTCGTATTCGTTGAGGACCCCTTCGAACGCTACGGTCTGCTGCGGGCCGACGGCCACGGGCTTAACCCGCTGTTGCGCACCGTGGAGATGCTGTTCCACCCGCCCACGCTCTACTTCGGTTTCGTGGGCTTCTCGGTGCCGTTCGCCCTGCTCTCCGCCGCCGTCTGGACGGGCCGCGTCGACGCCGCGACGCTCCGCTCGGTCCGCGCGTGGATGCTTTTTTCGTGGGGGATGCTAACCGTCGGCATCATCCTCGGCGCCGAGTGGGCATACGTCGAGCTCGGCTGGGGCGGCTTCTGGGCTTGGGACCCTGTCGAGAACGCTTCGCTGCTGCCGTGGCTCACCGGCACGGCCGCGCTGCACTCGCTGATGCTCACGCAGCGGCGCGGGATGCTCAGGAGGACGACATTCCTGCTCGTCTCGCTGACGTTCGTGCTGTGCGTGTTCGGTACGCTGCTCACACGCAGCGGAATCGTGGCTTCGGTGCATGCGTTCGGCGGCTCGCCGCTGTTGTTCTTCTTCCTCGGCCTGATCGCAGCAACCTTCGTCTTCTGCGTCATAACTCTGGTGGCGCGCCGCAGCGTCTTGAAGTCCGACAGCGACCTGAAGTCGTACGTCTCGCGCGAGGGGCTTCTCGCGGGCGGCATCATTGTGTTGCTGCTCGCCTGCGGCGTTGTGTTTTGGGGCACGATGCTTCCCGTATTCTCGCGGATGCTGACCGGCAGCGAGAAAATGTGGGATCCGGCCTTGTATAACATCGCGACCGTCCCCTTCGGCCTCGGTCTGCTGGGTCTGATGGCGCTCGGCATCTGTCTCGAAGGCAAGTCGCTCGCGAAGGCAGTTCTCCTCCGGTTCGCGCCGGCTGTCGTCGCAGGCGTCGTGACCGCAGTGGTTGTGTATCTCAAGTCTACGCCGACAGCCGAACACCAGGGCATGATGCACATGCTGCTTCTCCGGTTCGCGCCGCCGCTCCTGATAGGCGGAGCTGTGGCGGTGACCGCGGCAGTAGTCATAGGCGTCGCCGTCGATATCTACCGCAGGCAACGCCTGCCCGCCCGCAGGAGGCTTGGCGCGTTCGTGGCGCATCTCGGCGTCGCCGCGCTCTTCCTCGGCATGGCCGGTTCGGGCTACGTGACCAAGCATGAAGTAACGCTCGTCCCCGACGAATCGACAAAGATCGGCCGCTACACGGTGACCTATAACGGGCTGAGCCGCACCACGCCGCCCGACGCCGTTCGCGAGGTCGCCGCGGAGCTTACTTTCACTGACGGCGATCGGGACCACGGCCGCCTTTCGCCGGGCATGATCTTCTACAAGAATACCGACCAACCGCACGCGGAGATCGGCGTCCGCGCCGGCCTGCGGGCCGACCTCTACGCCATACTCTCCGGCTACGACGGCGACAGGGCATCGTTCAAGCTCCTCATCAACCCGCTGACAACGTGGCTGTGGATCGGCGGGGCGCTCGTGGTGCTCGGAACCGTCGCTGCAGCGATGTCGACTCGACCGAAAACGGCGCCCAACCCGCAGCCTGAAGCTGCAGCGGCCGAAACCGCAAAGGCGATCTTCTGCACGCAATGCGGCAAACGCATCGGCAACACGAACGCCAAGTTCTGCCCCTACTGCGGCACGAGCTTCGAAGCAACCGTAGGAGAAGACTAATGAAGCTGAACCACATCACGCTGTTGGCGTGTCTTGCGCTCGCTGTCGTCTGCCGGTGGCCGGCCGCCGGAGAGCCGGCAACCACCGATCCGCACGGCGAACAGGACGAGTGTTGCCCGACCGACGCCGAAGCCCCCGCCGAAAGCCCCCACGGCGCGCCGAACCCGCACGCGGCGATGAACCCGCATGGCGGGATGATGGCCGCAGACCCTCACGCCGGGGCGATCGACGACCCGCGAGTGATTCGCATCTCCTCCCGCATCATGTGCCCGAGTTGTCCGGCCAGCCTTCTCAAGGATTGCTCCATCGAGCACCGCAGCGGCTACGCCAGGCAGATTGCCAAACGACTGAAGGACGACGTGCCCGACACGATCGTCATCGCCGACTTCGCCGAAACCTATGGCGTCGACGTGCTCAGCAACATCTACAATAGTCCGGAAGGCGAGCCGGCGATCGGCAAGCTGACGGGCGTGGCGGTCAACGCGAGCAATGACGACCAGCCCGCCCCCGGCAGCACCATTCGGCTCATGCACTACGAAGGCGAAGACGGAGTCGTGGAAGCAGCGACGGCCGTCACCGGCGTCGACGGCGAGTTCACATTCGCCGATCTTCCGATTCATGAAGTCTCGGCCTATCGCCTCGAGGCCGATCACGATGGTCAAACCTACACCTCCGGCTGGGCGATGCTCGCGGCGGAGCGAACGGAGACGAAGGTGTCGCTGTATCTGCACGACACCACGGAAGACGGCTCGGACCTCGTGGCTCGTCGCATTCACATCATGGCCGATCTCCGCGAGGGAGCCTTGTTGATCAGCCAGGTTGTGCTCGCGGAGAACGCGGGCGACAGGACGGTCGTCGCCGGCGAAGGTTCGCCGGGAACATTCCGCATATCCCTGCCCGAATGCGCCGACGAGATTTCGGTGAGCGGCGTCCCTGGGGAGCAGATCACAATCGACGGGACGACCATTACCTACAAGGACGCTTTCCAGCCCGGGATGAAACAGTTCGTGGTGCAGTATGGCGTGCGGTTCGACCAAGCTCGCCTCAAACTCGCCGTGCCCTTGGAGCACGACACTTTGTCGGCCGACTTCATCTTCCCGGACATCGTCGGAACGCGGATAGCCGGGAGCGACTTCGACCAGGAGCGGCGCACGAAGATGGGCGCGCGGCCCTACCGGTACCTGTCGGCGAGCGATCGCAAGGCCGGCGCTATGCTGAGCATCGACCTCGTGCTGCCCGTTGCCCCGAAGAACGCGTTCAAATGGCCGGCCCTCGGCATCGCGGTTGTCGCCGTCCTGGTTTTTGCCGCAAGTCTGAACGTTCGCAGGTCCGCCAGACCGAACAATACCCGAGGCGATGCGAATGTCTGACGCTGTCCGGCACGCGATAGAAGCCAAGAACCTGACGCGGCGCTTCGGCCGGCACGTGGCGCTCTGCGACCTGACGCTCGCCGTAGGTGAGGGGCGCTGCACGGTGCTGTTCGGCCCGAACGGCGCCGGCAAGACAACGCTGATCAAGGTGCTGAGCACGCTCGCGGTGCCCACCGAGGGCACGGCGCTCGTCTGCGGGGCCGACGTTCGCACGCAGGCGGTGGAGGTCCGGCGGCTGGTGGGCGTCCTTAGCCACGAGTCGTTCCTGTATGAATCGATGACCGCCGCCGAGAACCTTCGCTTCTGCGCGCGGATGCACGGCGTGCGCATCTCGCGCGAGGAGATCGACGCACTGCTCGACAGCGTAGGGATGCTTGCGAAGCCGGGCGGGCCGGCGTCGGCCGCTGGTTCCGTTGGCACGATGTCTCGCGGGATGACGCAGCGCGTGGCGCTCGCGCGGTGCCTGCTGCACGACCCGAAGGTGATCCTGCTCGATGAGCCTTACAGCGGCCTCGATCCCGATGGCGCGGAGATTCTGACGCGCCAGATACACAAGCTGCGCGAGAGCGGCCGCACAATGCTAATCACCACGCATCAGTTGTCGGTGGGCCTCGAGGTCGCCGACGACGTGGCGATCCTGTCGCGCGGGCGGCTGTGCTATCGCGCCGACCGCAACGAGGTGCGGACCGGGGATTTCCGTCAGGAGTATGCGCGAGCCGTGGCGGGGGCGACTGTATGAGCTGGCTTTCCGCCGTGTTGTGTCTGGCGGTCAAGGATGTCCGGCACGAGCTTCGCACCCGCGAGGCGCTCGCCTCGATGTTCGTTTTCTCGTTGCTTGTCATTGTGCTGTTTCACTTCGGGTTCTCCGATCTCGGCGCGGGCGCGACCGCATTCGCACCGGGCGCGTTGTGGGTCACGTTCACGTTCTCGGCGATGATCGGGCTGTCGCGCTCGTTCGCCGTCGAAGAACTCAACGGCTGCCTGCGGGGCCTGCTGCTCTGCCCGCAAGACCGCAGCGTGGTGTTCGCCGGGAAGATGCTCGGCGCCACCGCATCGATAGCGGCCGTGAGTACCGTCGCTCTTGTGTTGTTCGTGATTCTGTTCAACCTGCCCGTGCTCTCGCAGTTGTGGCTGCTGTGGCTTGTGATGCTGCTCGGCGTCGTCGGCATCGCGTCGGTCGGCACCGTTTTCTCTGCGATGACGACCGGCACTCGCATGCGCCAGACGCTGCTGCCCGTGCTTGTGCTTCCCGTTATTCTGCCGCTGGTTGTGTTCGGCATGCAAGTGACGGCGAGGATAATCGACAGCACGCCCGGCGGCGGGATCGGCGGGGGAATGCTGGGGATGGTTCTGTTCGATGTGATCCTGACCACGGTCGGGATGCTGACCTTTGAGCACGTGGTTGTGGAATGATCTTCCAACTCACAAGCTGAGGTGTACAATGGTAAGAGATCCGGCAAGACGGCGCTGCTTCGGACCGGAGATATGGTTCGCGGGCGTTGCAATGCATCTCGCAATGCTCGCGGCCTTCCTGTACGCGCCGCAGGATGTCTCCGGCGAGGCGCAACGCATTTTCTATTTTCACGTGCCGAGCGCGTGGGTCGCCTTCCTCGCGTTCTTCGTGACGGTGATCGCCAGCATCGCTGTGCTGGCAAAGCGCAGCATGTGGTGGGACAGCCTGGCGGTGTCGTCGGCCGAGATCGGCACGCTGTTCTGCACGATGGCGCTCGTAAGCGGGTCCATCTGGGGCAAGGCGGCGTGGAACGTGTGGTGGGTGTGGGACGCACGCCTGACGACGACGTTCATCGTGTGGCTGATCTACGCTTCCTACGCCGTGCTGCGGATGAACACGCCGTCGGCCGAACGCTCTGCGCGGTTCGCGGCGGTGTACGCCATCGTCGGGTTCGCGAGCGTGCCGCTGACATTCCTTGCCATCAGACTGTGGCGCACGCAGCACCCGCCGGCCGTGGTGATGGGCGGCGACGGCGGCGGCCTCGAACCGAAGATGCTGCATGCGCTGCTGTTCTGTGTCGGCGCGTTCACGGTGCTGTTTGTGGCGTTCCTGCGCGGACGCTTCCGGCTCGAGCAACTGCGGAGGGCAACCCAGTGACTTACGTGATTGCCGCATACGGATTCATCGGCGCCGCGATCTCGGTTTACGGACTCGCCATGTATGCCAGGTTCCGGCGGCTGCGCGCCGCAGCGAAGGATGTTTCGGATGAGTGAACAATCGGTTGCTCCGCCGGCCGTACGCCCCAGCTACGTGCTCGGGTTTGCGCTTAACCCGGAACGAAAGTAGATAGATATGACCAAGCTGAATCTGACCAAATCCGCCGAGGCCTTCTCGCAGGCGCAGCAGTTCATCCCGGGCGGCGTGAACAGTCCCGTGCGGGCCTACAGGGCCGTCGGCGGGCAGCCGCCGTTCATCAAGTCGGGTAAAGGCTCGCGGATAACGGATATCGACGGCAACGAGTATATTGATTATGTGTGCTCGTGGGGGCCGCTGATCCTGGGCCATTGCGACGAAGACGTTGCCGCCGCGATCAAGGACGCACTCGCCGCCGGCACGACGTTCGGCGCGCCCACACTCGCGGAGATCGAACTCGCGCGAATCGTATGCGAGGCGTATCCCTCCATCGAGCGCGTGCGGATGGTCAGTTCCGGGACCGAGGCGACGATGAGCGCGATCCGCCTGGCAAGGGGCTTCACGGGGCGCGACAAGGTCGTGAAGTTCGAAGGCTGCTACCACGGCCACGCCGATGGCCTGCTCGTGAAAGCAGGCTCGGGCGCCGCCACCTTCGGCACGCCCACCAGCCCGGGCGTCCCCGGCGACTACGCGAAGCTCACGCTCTGCCTGCCGTACAATGACCTCGATACCATCGCCGGTGTCTGCGACGAGATCGGCAGCGAGATCGCCTGCGTGATCGTCGAGCCTATTGCGGGCAACATGGGGGTGGTGCCGCCGCGTCCGGGGTTCCTCGAGGGTTTGCGTGAGTTGACGCGCCGCCACGGCATCGTGCTCATCTTCGACGAAGTGATCTCGGGCTTCCGGGCCGCCTTCGGCGGAGCGCAGGCGCTGTTTGGCATCACTCCGGATCTCACTGCTCTCGGCAAGATCATCGGCGGCGGCCTGCCCGCCGGCGCGTACGGCGGCAGAGCCGAGATAATGGAACGAGTGTCGCCTGGCGGGCCGGTCTACCAAGCCGGCACGCTGTCGGGCAACCCCATCGCAATGGCCGCCGGCATCGCTGCGCTCAAGAAGCTGAAAGGCGGGACGGTTTACGACGACCTCGAGAAGAAGGGCGCGCGGCTGGCAGCCGGTCTCGGCGATGCGGCCAGGCGCTCCGGCGTTCCCGTTACCATCAATCGAGCGGGGTCGGTCCTCTGCGCGTTCTTTACGCCGGGGCCGGTGACGAACTACCAGACAGCGTGCACATCCGACACGGCGCTGTTCGGCAGGTTCTTCGCGGCCATGCTCGAACGCGGCATCTACCTGGCCCCGTCCCAGTTCGAGGCGTGGTTCCTGTCGGCCGCACATACCGATGGCGACATCGACGCGACCATCGAGGCCGCATCTGAAGCCATCACGCAAGCGATCAAGTAAACCCCGGCGCCCCGGGACATTCACCATCACTGCAACAAGTCGGCCCCAATCAGCCCGGCAACGACCGGGCGGCTTTGACATGGAGTTCCTTCATAAGGCCGCAGGATAACCCCTCACCGACATCCCTGAAGCGGAGGTGCGGAAGTGACAGACGTATCTGAAGCGAGCAAAACGCGCGATCTTCTTCCCACAGTGCGCCGGATCATCTCGGCGCACCTCGAGAAGATGGCGCCTTTGCTCGGAAAGGACGCCAACGTGCAGCAGCTCGCGCCCGGCAAGATGCTCCGGACACGCCTGGCCGCGAGCATCGCCCAGGCGGAAGGCTGCGCCGTCGACGACCATACGCTGGCAAGCGCGTGCGCGGCGACCGAGATGATCCATACCGCGAGCCTCTGCCACGATGACGTCATCGACAACGGGCTGATACGCCGGTCGAAGGCGACACTCTGGCGGGCGACCACGCCGTCCGCCGCGGTGCTCGTCGGCGACGTGCTCCTGTGCGATGCGCTCGCGCTCCTCAACTCGGCTGCGGGTGGCCGCTACGTCGGCACGTTCGTTGCCAAGGTCAGGGAAGTCTGCTTTGCCGAAGCCGACCAGGAACTCAGGTTCCGCGGCAAGGAGATCGACGAATCGACCTGCCTGCGCGTGGCTCGCGGCAAGACAGGCCCGCTGTTTGCGTTCGTGGCGCAGGTTTGCGGCGGAGAGGACGAGGCGCTCTCGTCCGGCCTTGAAGAGGCGGGCTACAAGATAGGCACTGCATACCAGCTTGCCGACGATCTTCTCGATGTTGTCGGCGACGAACAAGCCGCAGGCAAAACGCTCGGGACGGACACCTGCCGGCGCAAGTTCACGCTCGCGCAGGTTGCGGGGCAGGGGCCTGCCTGCGTCCGCCGATATATTCACAGGCTGCTGTCGTCGGCAGACGAGGCCGTCAGGCCGTGGCCGGACGTCTGTCGAGCGCTCGACGAGTTCATCGCGCGAGACATGCTGCCCGCTCTCGAAAAGCATAACCTGGAACTGGGAAACCTGAGAGATTGATCCTATGAAACTGACCGGTGGATACAACATCCGCATCGCCGGCCGGCCAGGCAGCACCGTTGAAGTGCTTCCTGAACCGGAAAGGCTTGCGCTTCCGCTGTGGAGCAGACGGTTCAACTTCACGGAGTTGTGCGTGGCTGAAGGCGACAGCGTGACTCCCGGCCAGGCGCTCGCCATTGACCCGGAGAACTTCTCGGTGCCGCTGCTGGCGCCACGGGCCGGAACGGTCCGGCTGGATATCGCCGAACGCCATGTGGTGCTGGAAGGCGTCGCCAAAGCGAGAGAGAAGCGATACGACCCGAGAAAAGACCTGCCCCACGCGCCTCGCGAGCTTGGCAAGGGGGCCGAGAACCGGCAGCGGCTGCTGACGCTCGGCGCCTGGCTGTTCTTTGAGGATGCCCACACGGGCGCCCTGCCCGATCCGTTCGGCACGCCGCGGGCCGTCATTGTATCGACGATGCGACTCGAGCCGTTTCACGCGCGCGGGAGCGTGCAGCTTGGCAAGCGGCTTGCGAACTTCACCCGCGGCCTCGAACACCTGCAATCGCTGCTCGAGTACCAGCCGATCTACCTGGCGCTGCCCGACGTCGATTCGGACCTCGCATCGAAGCTTACCGGAACGCTGCGGGGTTACGCCTGGGTGAAGATTGTGCAAGTGCCTTTGCGATACCCGTTCGACAACGTCAAGCTCCTCGCACGTCACCTCGGCCTGAAGGCGGGGGACGGCGATCCGGTGTGGGCACTGAATGTCGACGGAGCGCTCGCCGTCGACAGGGCGCTCACACTCTCGCGTGCCTGCACAGTGCGCGTGGTGTCGCTGGGCGGCTCCGCGGTCTCCGA